>OGOF01001030.1_pt1 | contig 18345 bp, 19 predicted proteins | sample 1552621 | NCBI WGS metagenome assembly OGOF01 (sample SAMEA2580156, study PRJEB22360) | human gut metagenome | biome: human gut; feature: human-associated habitat; material: faeces | place: Denmark | collected 2008/2010
TGGTAGGGGTGGTTTTGTGGCAGTGAAGATTGCGCGGCGCGTCGAGCCGACAGGCGAGCAACTGGCAGCCTCTGTGATCCTTACCGGCGCCTCGGCGCTACGCATGATGCGCGCCGAGCGCCGGCAAATGGGTTACATCAGTTGGAGGGACTTCCATCCCGATGAAGAGCGGCGTGTGCTGCCCGCCTCGACCTGAGAAATCTGTACTCGCGGTGCGAATGACGCCCTAACCTTAAACTTTAGCTTGAACTTAGTTATAATGCGCTACGTTCCCGCCAGGCTGTGGTTGCGGACGGGCAATGCGCCCATCCAAGTCCAAGACAGACGCGGTCAAAGGGATCCACGTAAGCGACCGCGTGCGCGCGGCGCGATCATGGCGCGTCCTAGATGTAAGCCGCACCGTCCGTTCTACTTTCTTTGGGGCAATACCGCCTCGCGGGCGAGCGGGCCAGTCGTGAAGGTGGCTACGGCCTCCCGAGCAAACACCCCGGTGCGCAAGTGTGGGGTCAAATACCAGGTCAGCTGGTGGGAACAACCCGTTATTCCGCGCAACGCACGGATTGTATACGACACAGAAGGCAGGGTAGTGGACATGGTGAGGGGCAGCTTGATGCACGCGGCTCGGTTGGGTGCTGGGACCGCGGCGGTCATTGCCGTATTGGGCTTGAGCGGATGCGCGTTCAACCCACTGTCCACGTTCACGACACCCACGATTGACCAGATCGAGCGCGAGACCGTTACCCCTACGGTGTCGGACGATGCCCTGGTCACTCCCGGTACCCTGACGGTCGCCCTCGATACTTCCGATGCGCCGCAGGCCATGCAGGACGCCGACGGCGAGCTCACGGGGTATGCGGTTGACGCCGCCCGCGCCCTCGCAAGCCGCATGGGCCTTAAGGTCGCCTTCGTCGATGCGTCCTCGGCAGGTTCCGCGCTCGGCGACAAAAAGGCCGATATCTTTATCGGCGAGATTAACTCCACGGACGGGGACATTAGCTTGCTCGGCACCTGCCTGTACGATGCCACTTCCGTGTTCGGTAAAACTAGCGATGGTGGGTCGCTAAGCGTTTCCACCGATACCCTTAACACGTCTACTCTGGGCGTTCAGATGTCCTCGGCCTCGCAGGAGGCGCTTGCTAAGCAGAGCATCACCGCCAACCAAAAGACCTACTCCAACATCAACGAGTGCTTTGAGGCGCTCGAGTCCGGCGAGGTCGACTATGTGATCTGCGACTCCACGGCCGGCGGCTACCTTGCACGCCTGATGAGCGAGGTCTCCTATGTCGGTGCGCTCGAGGCACCCTCGACGCTTGGTGTTGTGGGCCTCTCGTCCAATGACGAACTGTGCCGTGCCGTGAGCGATGCCCTCGACGACATCACGGTCGACGGTACACTCGAGGCGGTCCACTGCGTCTGGTATGGCAGGATGCCCTACGACCTCACCACTAAGACGGTTTCGGGCGCTAACGTGCAGCCGGGCGACTCTGAGTCCAGTGAGACCACGTCCTCCGGCAGCGAGTCCTCCGATTCCAACAATGAGACCGCATCCTCCGAGGACAACTCGTCCAGCCAGGAAGGCACCATCACCGACGACGACATTAACAAACTCAATAGCTAGTTATTGCTAGGGGTGGCGTCTCCTATACGTTGGAAAGGACACTTCTTCACGGTTTCAACACGCACTGCCGGGCTTCCCCGATGGGGGAGCCCGGCTTTTTCATCCCAATAAAACTAGCAGGTCAAAGCCAATTTTCGAGACCAAATACAAATCTGTGGGCTCCCTCCTATAGCGCACTTTGCCATGGAAAAGTACGAGACTTCGGTATGCGGTATCAAGCAATCGTTATTCGGGTCTTTAGGAATCCGCGTGATTAAATGCACGGCAATGGGTACATAGCCAGTACAGTAAGTCCCCGAGGCAGATTGGAGCCACGTATGGATATCAAGGTTTCTGGACGCAAGACGACGGTAACCGATGCTCTGCGTGCGCATGTGGATGAGAAGATCGGCGAGGCGCTCAAGGTTTTCGATATCGAGCCCATGACAGTCGACGTCGTGCTTCGTTATGAGAAGAACCCCTCGAACCCCAACCCGGCAATCGTCGAGGTTACGGTTCGTGCCCGCGGTTCGGTGATTCGCGTTGCCGAGCACGGCGCAGATATGTATGCCGCCATCGATCTCTCCGCCGATAAGGTCACCCGCCAGCTGCGTAAGTTCAAGACCAAGGTCGTGGACAACCGCCAGGGCGGTGCCAGCGCCGCGGATGTTGCGCCGGTCGAGCGCGTCGAGGATCTGGCCGACCTGCTGCTGCCCGAGGAGGAGGACGACCTGCTCGTCCGCGAGAAGGTCATCGACGTCACCCCGATGACTGAGGAGCAGGCGCTGGTGCAGACCGATCTGCTCGGCCACGACTTCTACGTGTTCGAGAACGCGACGACCGGCCTTATCAATGTGGTGTATCACCGTAAGAATGGTGGATATGGCATCATCAAGCCCCGTATCGAAACACTTGACGAGTAAAATACGTTAACTTGCATGAGTTAACGGTTGGCGGCCATCCCATGCGGGTGGTCGCCTTTTTTACGTAAGGAGTCGCTTTGATGGACAAGGCTGCATCTACCGGCCATTCTGACCGCTGCCGCATCGTCGTCGATACCTGCTGCGACTTTAGCCCCGAGGTCGCCGCGAACCTCGATGTCGATATCCTGGGTTTCCCCTTCATTATCGATGGCGAAGAGCGCACGGATGACATCTGGTCGAGCATGAGCCCTAAGGAGTTCTACGACCGCATGCGCGCCGGTGCCCGCGTGTCCACCTCGGCTGTGTCGCTCGGTCGCTATATCGAGTTCTTTACCGAGTGCGCCAAAGAGGGTACGCCCACGGTCTACCTGTGCTTTACCTCGGCGCTGTCGTCGAGCTACAACTCCGCGTGCCAGGCGGCAGATGCCGTGCGCGCCGAGTATCCCAACTTTGAGCTCTACGTGGTCGACAACGCTCTGCCCTGCGCGACCGGTGCGCTCTTGGCGCTCGAGGCCGTGCGCCAGCGTTCGGCAGGACTGACTGCCAAGCAGCTGGTCGATTGGGCAAACGAGGCCAAGACCTACGTACACGGCTACTTTACGCTCGAGAGCTTCGATGCGCTGGCTGCCGGCGGCCGCATTCCGCCCGCGGCGGCGCAGCTCACGGCAAAGCTCGATGTCAAGCCCGAGCTCTCCTACGACCTTGCCGGCTCGCTGTCGCTGATTGGCGTCAACCGAGGCCGCAAGAAGGCACTCAAGTCCATCCTCAAGTCGTTCCGTGAGAACTACGTGCCCGATCGCACCATGCCCATCGCCATCATGACGGCCGATGCCGAAAAGGATGGTGACTGGCTCGAAGCCGCCATCCGCAAGGAGGGGGGTTGCGCCGACGTCACGATCATTCGCGGCTCCGTGGGTCCCACCATCGGCTCGCACGTGGGCCCCGGCATGGTGGGCTGCGCGTTTTGGGGTAAGAACCGCGCCGACAAGGCGTCGCTTTCCGACCGTATCGCCCGCCGCGTGCGCGGTCAGTAGGCAAGCGCTGCGTCCGTAATCGCCCTCGACTCACAGCCCAAACGCTGGCACCGAGTATTCAACCTGGTAACAACACCCAACCCAAAAGGAAAGGTTTCATGGCAAACAAGCTCTCCGTCGCATTTATCGGCACCGGAATCATGGGTGCCCCCATCGCCGGCCACATTCTGGACGCCGGCTATCCCGTCACGGTCAACAACCGCACCAAGTCCAAGGCGGCGCTTATCGAGCGCGGCGCCGTCTGGGCAGATACGCCGGCCGATGCCGCGGCGAACGCCGATGTCGTCTTTACCATGGTGGGCTATCCCTCCGAGGTCGAGGAACTCTACCTGGCGGGCGACGGCCTGCTTGCGTGCACCAAGCCGGGCGCGGTCTTGATCGATCTCACCACGAGCTCGCCCGAGCTCGCCCGTGACATTGCCGAGGCCGCCCAGGTTTCTGGTCGCATGGCGTTTGACTGCCCCGTCACCGGCGGCGAGTCGGGCGCTATCGCCGGTACGCTCACGGCTATCGTGGGCGCTACCGAGAACGACATCGCGCCGGTCCGCGACATCCTTGCCACCTTTGCGGCCAACATCTGCTGCTTCGACGGCGCCGGCAAGGGCCAGGCTGCCAAGCTCGCCAACCAGGTGTCGCTGGGCGCCTGCATGGTCGGCATGGCAGACGCCATGGCATTTGCCGAGCTGAGCGGCCTTGACCTGGAGAAGACCCGCCAGATGATCCTGGGCGGTACCGGCAAGTCCGGCGCCATGGAGAGCCTGGCTCCCAAGGCGCTCGACGGCGACTACAAGCCCGGCTTTATGGTCGAGCACTTCATTAAGGATCTGCGCCTGGCGCTCGCCTACGCCGATGACCGCGAGCTCGCGCTGCCCGGTGCCGACGTGGCCTTTACGCTCTACGACATGCTCGACGCCATCGGTGGCGCCAAGCTGGGTACCCAGGCCATCACGGTCCTCTACAAGGAGGAGGCTGACGCCATCGCCGCCGGTCTGGACTGGTCACAGTATCGTCCCGAAGAGCACGGTGCTCACGAGGACGGCTGCGGTTGCGGCGAGCACGGCGACGACCATGAGTGCGGTTGCGGCCACCATCACGGCGAGGACCACGAGTGCTGCGGCGGCCACGGCCATGATGACGGCCACGAGTGCTGCTGCGGCCACCATCACGGGGAGTAGCGCCCATGAGCTGGACGTTCGTGGTGCTCGCGTTGGTGCTCTTTATCTTTGCGATCTACATTGGCTTTTTGTGCGGCCAGTGGGCCTGCGAAAAGCGCGTGATCACCAAGCGCGATTACTGGATTGCCAATTTTGCAGGCGCGGCGGCAGTCGTCCTGCTAACCTGGGTGTTTTCGCTGTTCCCGCTGGTGCAGTTTGCGCCGATTGGCTGGCTCGGCGGCTTTATCGCCGGCCTTAAGATGAGTTTTGGCGAGTCCGTCGGCCCGTGGCGCAAGCACGACGAGGTCTTTAACGTCAACAAGGCTCACCGCGCCGCCGCCGACGCGGGCGACGCCGAGGAACGTCGCCGTGCGCGTCACAATGGTGCAGCCGACCGACAGCTCATCTCGGTCACCGATGACAGCAAGGGTGCTGGCAAGCACGCTAAGAAATAGTAAGAAGAGGTAACTATGGCAGAAAACAAGGAAGAACAGCTCACCGATGAGGAGCTGGCACAGCTTCAGCTGGCAGAGGAGAACGAGAACGCCGTCGACCGTCTGGTCAAGGAGCTCGGCTGCCCCACGCGCCGTATCCGCCAGTTTGCCGCCCGCGTGCTGCACCTGCTGGCCGAGCGCGATCCGCAGCGCGTCGTGCCCTGCGTACCCGCGCTGATCGAGGCACTTGACCGCCCCGAGGCTCAGACCCGCTGGGAGGCCCTCGATGCCCTTGCGGCGCTCGCCACCACCTGCCCCGAGCAGCTGGGCGATGCCTTTGAGGGCGCCGAGACCGCGCTGTTCGACGAGATTTCCTCCACGCTGCGCTATGCCGCCTTCCGCCTGTTGTGCGTGTGGGGCGCCACGAGCGTCGAGCGTTCGCGCGAGGCTTGGCCGATCCTGGACGAGGCCATCCAGTGCTACCACGGCGACCTCGAGTATCGCGACATGCTCGGTTGCCTGTACGAGTTTGGCCAGGGCGAGATCGACGCCGAGGTCGCCGAGAAGCTCGCGCTGCGCCTTAAGTTCGACGCCGAGAACGGCAAGGGCAGCTATCTCAAGGCCCGTTCGAGTGAGATTTGCGAAATGCTTGTTAAACGTTTTGGCCTGGATCTCTCCAAAAAGAAGAAGCGTGCTAGCGTTAAAAAATCTGACGACGCCGAAGACGAGGAGTAACAGATTATGGCGCACGATGTAGTCCTGATTCCCGGTGACGGTATCGGTCCCGAGATTACGCAGGCCATGCGCCGCGTGGTCGAGGCCACCGGTGTCCAGATCAACTGGAACGTCCAGGAGGCCGGCGCCGGCGTCATGGACGAGTTTGGCACGCCGCTGCCCCAACATGTGCTCGATGCGGTCGCCGAGACCAAGGTTGCCATCAAGGGCCCCATCACCACGCCGGTCGGCACGGGTTTCCGCAGCGTTAACGTGGCCCTGCGCAAGCACTTTGACCTGTACGCCTGCGTGCGCCCCTGCCTGTCGCAGCCGGGCGACGGCTCGCGCTTCCGCGACGTCGACCTGGTCATCGTGCGCGAGAACACCGAGGACCTCTACGCCGGCATCGAGTTCGATGAGGGCGCTGCCGAGGTTGAGGAGCTCTCGCAGCTTGTCGAGCGCTCGGGTCAGAAGACCTTCGCCGCAGATTCCGCCATTTCAATTAAGCCGATCTCCATCGCCAAGAGCCGCCGCATTGTGGAGTATGCCTTTGAGTATGCCCGCCGCTGCGGCCGCAAAAAGGTGACGGCCGTGCATAAGGCCAACATCATGAAGGCGACCGATGGCCTGTTCCTGCGCGTTGCGCGCGAGGTGTCCGCTAGCTATCCCGATATCGAGTTCAACGACAAGATTGTCGACGCCACCTGCATGGGCCTGGTCCAGAACCCCAACGACTTCGATGTCCTGGTGCTGCCCAACCTGTACGGCGACATCGTGAGCGACCTGTGCGCCGGCCTGGTGGGCGGCCTAGGGATGGCCCCCGGCTCCAACATCGGTGCCGACTGCGCCATCTTCGAGGCGACGCACGGCTCCGCGCCCGATATCGCTGGCCAGGATATCGCCAACCCCACGGCCGAGATCCTCTCTGCTGCGATGATGCTCGATCACCTGGGCGAGAACGACGCGGCCAATCGCATTCGCGCCGCCGTTTCTGCCACGCTCGACGAGGGTGAGCAGGTTACCGGCGACGTTCGTCGTGCCCAGACCGGCTCCGTTGAGGGCGCTGTGGGCACGCAGGCCTTTGCCGATGCCGTTATCGCGCACCTGGCCTAAGGCATGCACACTTCAAACGCCTAAATAGTACTTAAGTGTTTGCGTATAACCTGAGAATCAATACGCCCGGCGCTCTGTCGGGCGTATTCTATTGCGGACTATGTTTCCTAACAAGGAGTAACTGATATGGGTCTGATTCAAAAGAAGGACGAGAAGGACGAGATCGACGGCATCCAGATCATCGAGCGCGGCGAAGGCCCCGACGGTGACGAGGACGAGAAGATCGATCTGGTCGCCGGTACGTCTGCCGAGCACATTGCTGCCGGCACGACCGCCGAGGAGGAGGACGCCCGCCTGGAGGCTCAGATTGCCGCGGATGCCGCTGACGAGAATCTCATGCCCGAGGAGCAGGATGAGGACAACGACTCCGACGTGGACGACCATGCATCCAAGCACAAGAAGACGATGATTGCCGCCTTTGTGGTTGCAGTCGTGATCGCTGCGGTGGTCGGCTTCTTTATTGGCAATGGAGGCTTTGGCGGCAAGGGCGTCGGCTCGGCGACCCTCACCGAGGACCAGCTCGATTCGACCGTGGCAAGCTACAGCTACAATGGCAAGAAGAGCGACATCACCGCGCGCGAGGCCATCGAGAGCCAGTACAGCCTTGATACCGTCAAGGATAGCGATGGCAACTACACCGCTCCGTCTGCCGACGTTATCCTGTCCTACGTGCGCAACAAGATCCTGCTCGATGCTGCCGAGGACGAGGGCATCACCGTCTCTTCTAAGGAAATGAAGAAGTACGCCGAGGATTCCATCGGCACTTCGGACTACAAGACTATGGCCACGCAGTATGGCGTGTCCAAGGTCCAGGCCAAGCAGATCGTCCGCCAGTCCGCGACGTTGCAGAAGCTCTACAAGAAGAAGGTCGGCGACAGCTCCGCAAGCATGCCGACCGCCCCGACCGAGCCTGCTGACGGCAACGAGGAGACCGCGAGCAAGGACTACGCCGACTACATCATCAACCTTGCCGGCGACGAGTGGGATAGCGAGAAGGGCGCCTGGAAGGATGCCGACAGCACCTATGCCAAGGCCTTTGCCGATGATGCCTTTACGGCCGATAGCGCCACCTATAAGCAGGCCATGACCGCCTATTACACCGCCTACCAGCAGTATTCCTCGCAGGCTTCGAGCGCCAGCTCCAAGTGGACCGAGTATGCTAACGGCCTCTACGCCAAGGCCAACATCAGCATCTACGGCCTGTTTGCGTAAAGAGTTGCACGGCTCATCGAGCATCTAGCCGATAGACAGCAAATAGCCCGCCAGTACGGAAGTCGTTCTGGCGGGCTATTTGCGTTGAGAGCGTGATCGGCAGTTTAATTATGGCTATTCATCTTTAAGCCCAAAAAGGCTATCGGCTTCATCGTCGGATATATATTCCAGTACATCGCCCGGTTGGCAGTCGAGTGCTCGGCATATCGCGTCAAGAGTTGAAAAACGTATGGCAGAAACCTTGCCCGTCTTAATGCGTGACATATTAACCTGGGAGATGCCCACACGTTCCGCAAGCTCTTTGGATGAGATCTTGCGTTCGACGAGCATGCGGTCAAGCCGCAGAATAATCATGGATTCCCCCTAGAGCAACTCGTCATCTTGTTTTTGCAGGATATACCCGTAGCGGAAGATGCTGGCAATCAGGCAAATAATCAGGCCTGCAAAGAGCATGGAGGGCTCGAATAACTGGCCGACGAACGCATCCGTAAAGCTGCCGCCAAATCCCGAGAGTATCATTCCCGTGATAACGGCACCAAGAAGCCTCACGGCAACGCCGCCGATAAGGAATAAATGTCCTACTCGACGAAGTGTTTGGTTACATTCAAGGTCAAAGGGCCTGCCTTCCTTTTCAATGTTGAAGAAAAGCCTGCGCACGCTTATCGCGATGGTAAGCGCGAGGCATGTCATCAAGAGGCTCCCTATGGCAGTGTGACCATCGTGTGCGACGAGCATAAGTGGGGTCTGCGCATCGGTACCGACGATAGCAAGGCACGGCCCTTCGCCGGCTTGAAGTTCTACGGATTGGAGACACGGGCCTTGGGAGAGACCAGGCAATATGAGTAGAAGGTCAATCGCAATGACTGCGAGGAGCCCCAGAGCGAGCGCGGTGGTAATGCAGATCGTGGCCCATTTGCAGATGCGAGCGAGCTTCCTCAGTTTGGCTACCGTCTGTTCGCGGCTGATGGTTTCATTCGATATAGATGCGTTTCGATGGACCATAACCCCTCCAATCGGCGTTTGGGATAAGGACAAATATCAAAATTTCCTGTGATCGCGCAAGCGCTCCATCGGGTTCCCCTAATTCATATGGGAAAACAGCTGCAAACGATTACAAGTAACCGGTGAACGGTCGAAAACTACCGTTCACCGATAATCTCAAAACTGGTTCTAACTGGTATTAAGCCAAAAAGACCAATTCACATATCTTCACAATGACCTGCATTTTTTTTACGCGCTATTTTTAGCCGCCCTGCGTTGTTTAGACACCGGGAAAGATCCGTTCTTTTGCCAAAGCGTTTCGAAACGGTTTCAAAACCGCAGGTAGAAGTATTAACGAGCGGTAAACGGTCGATTTATCACCGTGAGCGGTGCAAAAACGTTTTACCGTATGAATCAACGAAAGCGACCTCTTCTGGGGTGATATAGTGACAACACGTCACGTGGTTACTACCAGTTTAGAAACCACTGGTCTTCAAAGAACGCTTTCTAAGAAGCTTTAAGGGCGAGCGCCCGCTGGCTTCCGAAAATCATCGGACTCAGATTGTACACACCTTCGGAAGGGAAATTTGAATGGTTGGCTTTATTCTTACCGGTCATGGACAGTTCGCACCCGGCCTTGCAAGCGCTATCGCTATGGTTGCCGGCGACCAGCCTGCTTTTACCGTCGTTCCTTTTGAGGGCGACCAGGCCGCATCCTACGGTGAGGATCTCCGCGCCGCTATTACCGCCATGCGCGAGGAGTGCGATGGCGTGCTTGTCTTTACCGACCTGCTTGGCGGCACCCCGTTCAACCAGTCGATGATGATTGCCCAGGATGTCGACAACGTCGAGGTTCTGACTGGCACCAACCTTCCCATGGTTATTGAGCTTCTGTTCCTCCGCGGCAATGCCACGCTCGCCGAGCTTGGCGAGCAGGCCGTGACCGTTGGCCAGACGGGCATCACCGCCCAGACGGTCGCATCCGTTGCCGGCTCCGAGGAAGAGGATATCTTCGGCGACGAGGACGGCATCTAATGGCCGATTTCGGAGCCAACGTCCTGAGCTCCTCGGTCGCCCTTTTAGGCCTGCTTGTCATCATGGGCTTGATTTACACCATCTGGTCGCAAATCAACATGAAGAAGAAGCAGAAGTACTTCAAGGAGCTGCACACCGAGCTCAAGCCGGGTCAGGAGGTTCTTTTCGCCGGCGGTATCTACGGAACCGTCAAAGGCATCGAAGGCGAGAAGGTCCAGATCAAAGTCCGATCCGGAGCCGTCGTAGATGTTTCGCGTTACGCGATTCAGGAGATCAAGTAACTGTCGTCAGCAAATATCGAAAGGAAGCTGATCAACATGGCAGAACCCAACATTCTTCTTACCCGCATCGATAACCGACTGGTTCATGGTCAGGTTGCCACCCAGTGGAACTCCACTCTGGGCTCCAACCTCATCCTCGTCGCCAACGACGACGTGGCGTCCAACACCATGCGCCAGAACCTCATGAAGATGGCCGCTCCCGCCGGCGTCGCTACGCGTTTCTTCTCCCTGCAGAAGACCATCGACGTCATTGGCAAGGCGAGCCCGCGCCAGAAGATCTTCATCGTGGCCGAAACACCGGAAGACGTGCTTACGCTCGTCAAGGGCGGTGTGCCTATAAAGAAGGTAAACATCGGCAACATGCACATGTCGGAAGGAAAGCGCCAAGTCGCCACCTCCGTCGCAGTTAACGACGAGGATGTCGCTGCGTTTAAAGAGCTGCAGGAATTGGGGGTGGAGTTGGAGATCAGGCGCGTTCCGAGCACGCCTGTTGAGGACACGAGCAAGCTCTTCTCGTAATCCTCGTGATCCACGTTGTCAGGAGTGAAACCCTGACGTTCTGTACGTGATATCCAAAGTGCGTACATTCATTTTGAAAGGAGGAGCAAGATGGAATACTCGATTATCCAGATCGCTCTGGTCTTCGTCGTCACGTTCATCGCGGCAATCGACCAGTTTGACTTCCTCGAGTCTCTCTATCAGCCCATCGTCACCGGCGCCGTCATCGGTCTTATCCTTGGCGACCTCAACACCGGTCTTCTCGTGGGTGGTACCTATCAGCTCATGACGATCGGCAACATGCCGATCGGAGGCGCTCAGCCGCCTAACGCCGTCATCGGCGGCATCATGGCAGCCATTCTCGCTATCGCCACGGGCCTCGAGCCCAACGCGGCAGTCGGCCTCGCCATTCCGTTCGCTCTGCTTGGCCAGCTTGGCGTTACCCTGGTCTTCACGCTTATGTCCCCGCTTATGTCCACGGCCGATAACATGGCTCACAACGCGGACACCAAGGGCATCGAGCGCCTGAACTACTTCGCCATGGCTCTGCTCGGCCTGATCTTCGCTGTCGTCGTCACCCTGTTCTTCATCGCTGGCGCTACCATCGGTCAGACCATCGCTTCTGCCATCCCGACTTGGCTGCAGACCGGTCTGTCCGCTGCAGGCGGCATGATGCGCTTCGTCGGCTTCGCCGTCCTGCTCAAGGTTATGATGAACCGCGATATGTGGGGCTTCTTCCTCATGGGCTTCGGCCTCGCGCTCATCACCGTTGCCAACGATTCGCTGGCAACCCCTGCTCTGCTCATCCTCGCTCTCATCGGCTTCGGCATCGCTTTCTGGGACTTCCAGCAGCAGACCGAGCTGAAGGGTGCAGCTGTTTCTGACGGAGGTGACTTCGAAGATGGCATCTAATGAGTATGTGATCCCGGAGCACTACGAGGATCTCACTCCTGCTCCGCAGCTCGACCAGAAGACCCTCAACAAGATGGCTTGGCGCTCCTGCTTCCTGCAGGCATCGTTCAACTACGAGCGCATGCAGGCCGCTGGCTGGCTTTACTCCATCATCCCCGGTCTGGAGAAGATCCACACCAACAAGAACGACCTCGCGGCTTCCATGAGCCACAACCTGGAGTTCTTCAACACCCACCCGTTCCTCGTCACCTTTGTTATGGGCATCGTGCTTTCGCTCGAGCAGAACAAGGTTGACATCCCCACGATTCGCGCCGTCCGCGTCGCCGCAATGGGCCCGCTCGGTGGTATCGGTGACGCCCTGTTCTGGCTGACGCTCGTGCCTATCACGGCCGGCATCACCTCCAACATGGCCATCAACGGCAACGCCGCTGCGCCGATCATCTTCCTGGTGATTTTCAACGCCGTCCAGTTCGCTCTGCGCTTCTGGCTCATGAACTGGTCCTACAAGCTTGGCACCAGCGCTATTGACGCTCTGACCGCCAACATGCAGGCCTTCACGCGTGCCGCTTCCATCATGGGCGTCTTCGTCGTCGGTTGCCTGGTCGTCACCATGGGTGGCACCCAGATCAACCTCCAGATCCCCAACGGCACCACCCGTGGCCTCTCCGCTACTACCGTGATCGTCTCCGAGAAGGAGGCCGAGAACTTCACGGGTATGGAGGGCATCGATACCGAGACCGCTGAGGCCGGTACCATCGCCATGACCGATAAGGACGGCAACGCCCTTACCGCTTCCGATGCCGACGGCAACGCTGTCGAGTGCGGCGTCACCGATCTGGGTAACGGCATGGAGTCCGTGACCTACGGCACCGTTACCGAGGATCCGGTCAACTTCTCTGTTGCCGACACCCTCAACACCATCGTCCCGAAGCTCGTCCCGCTTATGCTTACGCTGCTGCTTTACTACATGTTCGCTAAGCACAGCTGGACCCCGACCAAGGGCATTCTCCTGCTCTTCGTCCTTGGCATCCTGGGCGCTGGCCCGCTTGGTCTCTGGCCGAGCATCTGGTAAGGCTCTAGCTTGAGGGGTGTGTCCCTACGCGGCTCACACCCCGACCCCTTAAGCCATGTGTATGTTAAAAGCCGCGTGCTCGAAAGAGCGCGCGGCTTTTGTTTTCTTGATGATTCGGGTGTTGCAGGCCGATAATGCTTAACACCCTAGGTAGTTAGCCGAATTCGAGCAAAAGGAAGGATAGGATGGCGATCGGAGCGCGCAAACAGCCCCTTTACGATCAGCTGGTCGATATTCTGACCGAAAAGATTGACCATGAATATCATGCCGGCGACATGATTCCTTCCGAGCGCGAACTTTCGGAGCGCTATGGTCTCTCGCGCACCACGGTGCGCCTAGCTCTGCAGGAACTGGAGCGTTTAGGACTGGTGGTTCGGCAGCACGGTCGCGGTACCTTTGTGACCGACCGTTCGGCAAAGGCAACCAATCTTATGCAGTCCTACAGCTTTACCGAGCAGATGCGCGCGATGGGTCGCGACCCCGAGACCACGATTCTCGAGTTTTGCGAGAGGGAGGCCGATAAGAATCTGGCCGAGCATATGGGATTGCGTATCGGTGATCGCATTTTTAAGCTCAAGCGCCTTCGTTCTGCCGACAACATGCCCATGATGGTCGAACGCAGCTATCTACCGGTTCGTCAATTTCTGTCCCTAAAGCGACCGCTACTGGAGCGTAAGCCGCTTTACGATGTGATTGAGCAGGACTTTCAGCAAAAGATTCGCGTGGCCGAAGAGGAGTTCTATGCGAGCATAGCCCGTCCTACCGATGCCCACCTTTTGGGAATTGTCGAGGGCTCGCCTGTGCTCGATTTGGTCAGGACTACGTATAACGAGTCAAACGAGGTTGTGGAGTATACGCTCTCGGTTGCTCGTGCCGATCAGTTTAAATACAAGGTTTACCACCAGCGTAGCGACTAGTGTTCGCATCGTTTCCATATGATGATTCTTTGCATTTAACTGGTTACTACCAGATAACCAACCGAAGTGTATAATTGCACGTCAGAGGATTACTTCTAGAGAGAGGTATTAGAAATGTTCGAGAAGAGTGTCGAGGAGCTCACCGAGCTCGGCGCCCAGATCACCACGGCCGAGATTGCTCAGCAGCCCGAGCTTTGGCGTGATACGCTCAACATCTATCGCGAGAACAAGGAGGCCATCGAGGCCTTCCTGGCCGAGGCTCGCGCTATGGGCGAGGGTCGTCTGTCCGTTGTCTTCACCGGTGCCGGTACGTCCGACTACGTTGGCGATACCTGCGCCCCGTACCTGCGTCACGCTGGCAACACTGATCTCTACGACTTTAAGCCCATCGCCACGACCGACATCGTGAGCGCCCCGCGCGACTTCCTGCGCGCCGAGGATCCCACGCTCGTGGTTTCCTTCGCCCGCTCTGGCAACAGCCCCGAGAGCCTTGCCGCCGTTGCCGTTGCCAAGGAGCTCGTCCACAACGTCAAGTTCCTCAACATCACCTGCGCTCCCGAGGGCAAGCTCGCCGTCGAGTCTGCCGATGATCCCAACGCGCTGACGCTGCTCATTCCGCGCGCCAACGACAAGGGCTTCGCCATGACCGGTTCTTATTCCTGCATGACCCTGCTCTCTACCCTTATTTTCGACACTGCCTCTGATGAGCAGAAGGCCGAGTGGGTCGAGACGATTGCCAAGATGGGCGAGGAGGTCATCTCCCGTGAGCCCGAGATCGCCGATTACCTGGCTGGCGACTTCAACCGCGTGACCTACTTGGGTTCTGGCTCCTTCGGTGGCCTTGCCCAGGAGAGCCAGCTCAAGATCCTCGAGCTCGCTCACGGTCTGGTCGCTACTTCCTACGACACCTCCATGGGCTATCGTCATGGACCTAAGTCCTTCGTCGACGATAAGACGCTCGTCTTCGTGTTCGTCAATAACGACGCCTACACCCGTCAGTACGACATCGACATCCTCAACGAGATCGGTGGCGACGAGATCGCTCAGCACACCATCGCCGTTCAGCAGGAAGGTGCCACCGTCTATGAGGGTGAGTCCTTCACCTTTAAGGGCTACGAGGCACTTCCCGAGGGCTACCTTGCTCTGCCGTTCGTGATGTTTGCCCAGGCTATCAGCCTGCTCAACTCCGTGCGCGTGGGCAACACGCCCGACACGCCGAGCCCCACTGGCACGGTCAACCGCGTGGTTAAGGGCGTGACGATTCACCCCTTCACCGCTTAATCGCGTCCCCCTGTAAGGGCGCCCGTCCGCTCATAACGGCGGGCGGGCGCTTTTTGTTTTACGTGAGCTGGGTATAAGCATCACCACAGTCAACTGCTTTAGAAGCGAGGAGTGCATATGAGCACGTACGCAATTAAGGCTGACAAGTTCTTCTTGCCGGCAGGCCCGCAACTGGGCGGCTATCTTATGGTCGAGGATGGCGTCTTTGGCGCCTGGCAGGCCGACGAGCCCTCTTGCGAGATTAAGGACTACACGGGATCGTGGATCGCACCGGGTATGGTCGATACTCACATCCATGGCTTCTACAACCACTCAACTACCGATAACGATCCCGAGGGCATCGATATCAGCTCGACCGAGCTCGCCCGTCGCGGTACCACCAGCTGGCTGCCCACGACGTTCACCGATGGCGTCGAGCAGATCAAGGACGCCTGCGCCGCCATCGCTCAGGCGGACGAGGGTCGCGGCCCCGACTTCTGCGGTGCCCGCATTCAGGGCATCTACCTGGAGGGCCCCTTCTTTACCATGAAGCACGTGGGCGCGCAGAACCCCGCTTACCTCATCGATCCCTCCGAGGAGGTCTTCGATCAGTGGCAGGAGGCTGCGGGTGGTCGCATCGTTAAGAGCGCCATGGCGGCCGAGCGCGACGGTGCCGCTGCTTATGCGGCTGCTCTGAACGCCAAGGGTGTGGTGACCAGCATCGGTCACTCCGACGCCACCTACGATGAGTGCATCGCCGCCATCAACGCCGGTGCCAGCTGCTTTACGCATACCTATAACGGTCAGCGCGGGCTGCATCACCGTGAGCCCGGTGTCGTGGGCGCTGCCATGTCCACGCCCGAGACCTACGCCGAGATCATCTGTGACGGCAAGCACGTTAACCCTGCCGCCATCAAGGCGCTGCTGCAGGCAAAGGGCTGGCAACACACGGTGCTCATCACTGACTGCCTGGGCTGCGGCGGCATGCCCGAGGGCAGCTACACCAGTGGTGGCATGGACGTCATCATGAAGGACAACCTGTGCTGGCTCGCCGACGGCAAGAGCATTGCCGGCTCGGTGCTCACGCTTGCCCAGGGCGTCAAGAACATTGTCGACTGGGGCATCGCCAGCGCCGATATCGCCATTCGCATGGCAACCGAGGTGCCGGCACGCTCCGCGCACATCGAGGATAAGTGCGGCAGCATCATGCCGGGTCGCGACGCCGACTTTGTCGTGTTCGACCATGAGCTCACCCTCGTCGAGACGTATGTTGGCGGCCAGAGCGTCGGCAACGCCTTTACCGAGTAACGATAGAAAAAGACGGCGGGCCCGAATCTGCTCGGACCCGCCGTATGGGTTAAACGCTCAAAAGCACCTTCACAGTTACAGCTTGTTAGCGATCTTCTTTGCCGTGCGCTTAACGCCGGCCACCAGGCCTCCCGCAGGATGTTCCTTCTCGTATGCTAGGCGCTTTTCGCGCTTGGCGTACTCTTCGACGATGATGTCGCCATACTCGTCTTCGATCTTGTCGAAGAAGTCGACGGCGCCCTTAATTTCCTCAGCGGTTGGGTGTCCCTTTTGGACACCGCCGGTGAGTTTGAACGGCCCCCACGTATCAAAGCCGGGGCAGCCGTAGACACCCATAAAGATGGCCTGCTTCATGCGGCAGATGCCATCGATATCCTTGCCGTACCACTTGTTTTTGCCACCGTAGGTCATAAGGCCAAACACCTTGTCCTGCGGCTGCAGCACGTTGGTGAGCACACGTGCCATATCTTTGTCGATCTCGGAGTAATAAATGCCCGTGGCGACACCGATTAGATGATATTCGTGCAGGTTGGGATACTCGTTTTTGCCAAGCGCCTTGACGTCGAGGGTATCGATTTCGGGGTGTGCCTCGACGATGGCGTCCACGAGCTTTTTCGTATTGCCGTGATGGCGCGAGGCATAAAGGATGATGGTTCGCATAAGAAGGCCTTTCAGCTGTAATTGCATCAATGTCTGTATGGTACCCCGTTGCATGGCTGGGATACCGGACGCATCGATGAACGTGCGGGTTTGTCCTTTGGCCAGGGCCGAGACGGGTTCTGGCGAGCAAAAAGCAGTTGTTCGAAAGGATGGGCAATGGAATACGCTCTCTCCAACGATTCGATTTCTATTAAGGTGTCCACGGCTGGTGGTTCGTTTACCTCGATTGAGGCCGGAGGTCACGAGTACTTGTGGCAGGGCGATCCCGCCGTGTGGTCCGGCCAAGCACCGATTTGCTTCCCGATTTGCGGAGGCTTGCGCGATGGTAGCGCCATGACGTTTGCCGGGCATCACGTGAAGCTCGCTCGCCACGGGTTTGCGCGCAAACAGGAGTGGAAGCTGCTGAGCCAAGACGAGAACGAGCTGGCGATGTGCCTGGCTTCGGAGGATAACGCCGCGCTGCTGAGCGATTATCCGTACCCGTTTAAGCTTGTCGCTCGTTATACGCTTGAGGACGCCGCCGTGCGTGTCGCCTATGAGGTTACCAACGAGGGTACCGAGGACATGCCGTTCTTTATCGGCGGTCATCCCGGCTTTAGGTGTCCGCTCGATGAGGGCGAGGCCTATACGGACTACGAGTTGCGCTTTGAGAAAGACGAGGCTGCGGAGCTTTGCACCGCTGTCCCTTCGACTGGCTTGATTGACGTGGCAAACCGCTCCAAGAACCCCATGGTGGGAAAGACGCTGCCTCTGACACATGAGCTCTTCGATTTTGCGGAGACCATCTTTGACGTGCTCGAGAGCCGTCAGGTCACGCTTTCCAAAAAGGGCGAGGACAAGGGCGTCCGCCTGAGCTTTGAGGGCTTCCCATATCTCATTGTGTGGAGCAAGCCCGAGGGCGATTTTGTGGCGGTTGAGCCTTGGGGCGGTCTTTCGACCTGTTCCGATGAGGACGATGTGCTTGAGCATAAGCGCGGCTGCCTTGTCGCCAAGCCCAAGGAGACCGTCGTTCGCTCGTTCACGATTGAGATTCTGTAATTCCGTTTTGTCGACTCGTATCGCGAGGTACAAGGAGCCTGCGAGATAAGGAGCTAAAAATGATCCTCACCGTTACGATGAACCCGTCTGTCGATACGCGCTATCAGCTCGATGAGCTCGTTATCGACGACGTTAACCGTGTGACGCCCGAAAAGACCGCCGGCGGCAAGGGCCTCAACGTGGCCCGTGTGCCGACATCGGC
>OGOF01001067.1_pt1 | contig 18025 bp, 12 predicted proteins | sample 1552621 | NCBI WGS metagenome assembly OGOF01 (sample SAMEA2580156, study PRJEB22360) | human gut metagenome | biome: human gut; feature: human-associated habitat; material: faeces | place: Denmark | collected 2008/2010
TCCTGCTCATGCGGGAAATGGTCTGTGGCCGATATGCCAAGCTGCTGAAGGGCGAGTCCCTTCCGCAGGAGCCGTTTGCTTTCACTGACCAGCCCACACAGCCGACCAGCTTTGAAGCCATCTATTTTTATGGCGGCATCAAGTATGCCTATGGGTTCTCGTTTGACAAGTCCAAAGTCCTGACCGAATACCTCTATCACTGGCCGAATGGCCGGGAAGCCTTGATTTTTTCCAGAGAGGGAAATGGCTACCAATTTCGTGAAAACATCCAAGAACAGCTTACGCTTTCTGGACGAACTGCTGAAAATCGCCTTTATCTGTCCAGCTCGAACGAGTGGAACTGCCCCCAGACTGAAAAGGCATATCTGTGGTTCTTTGAAAAACTGACAGGCTTTATGGGAACCGAAATGCGGCTGGATGCTACATTATCTGCCATTCGGCAGGGCGGCTCTGAAAAGAGCCGTATCCTGCATGAAATGCTGTATGCAGACCTCGGTATCAAGGACATCCGCATTACAGGCTCCAAGGAAGAGCCTATCATTTCCGCACTGCACACTCTCGATGCCGAAGATGGCACTTCTAAGGGTTTCTGGCTCCCGTTGGGGCAGGAATCCGTTGGGACACAGCGTTTCTTCTCTCGCATCGGTATGTGGCTTGCGGCACTAGAAGCAGGCTCTGTTTTGGTAGTAGACGAGATCGAATCCAGTATGCACCCGCTGCTGACAAGGCATCTGATCGAGATGGTGCAGGATGCCGCTATCAATACAAACCATGCACAACTCATCTTCACCACGCACGATACCGGACTTCTCGACCTGACGTTGCTGCGGCGCGATCAGATCTGGTTTGCCGAAAAGGACGAAAAGACCATGCAGACCGATATTTACGCTCTGACCGAGTTTTCTCCCCGGAAAGGTGAGAACATCTCCAAGGGCTATCTGCAAGGACGATATGCAAAAAACAGTTCAAGTCGAATTTAGAATATCAAAATCTTTTTAACACTTTTTCAGTATTCAACCATCAAATTTCACTTTTGGGGTTTGGATTTCATTTTTTTGAGCGTTCATTTCACTTATTGAGCGAAAAATTTAATGTTTCTATCGAAATTTCATATTTGATTTGACTTTTCTACTTCAAATTTCAAAAAACAATTTGATGTTTTGATTTTTGCTATTGACCATAGTTTACCTTGTCTATCCATCCAAACATGGTATAATGGGGCAAAGGAGCGTGATACCATGAGCCCAATTGAAGTCCCTGCAAAAATCCAGTTGGTTGAAAAGCGTGAAACACGGACGAGCCGTGGAATGCTCTCAAAGGGCTGGTATCATGTAGATGATCAGCTTGTTATGGTCAAGGGCAACTCCATCACAGAGGCCGGAACCGCTGGGTATGAGCCGTATTCTGAGGTGATGGCATCGCTGATTGCACAGGTGCTGAATTTGCCCCATGTAGAATATACGTTGATGCCTGCCAAACTCTTTCCCGACATTCAGACCTATTCCTGCGATGTGGTCAGCATCTGCCCCAAGTTCACAACGGACGATGAACAGCTGTATCATTTTGCAGACTTGGCTGATGCCCATTTTCTTGCCGGCGGTCAGGCATCCTCACCGGAAGCATTGTTCCAGTATGCGATAGAACTATATGGTAAGAAGTGGCTTTATCAAATGCTGGCATTTGACGCCTTTATCGGCAACGAAGACCGCCACGAAAACAATTTTGATGTAATCGTCCGGGATGGAAAAAATTATGCTCCGCCTATTTACGACAATGGCGGCAGTCTGCTTGCATGGGCGATGGATGAAGAATTGACTGACACGAAGCTCCGTTATCAGTTCGACAAAGCCAAACCGTTCCACAGTCACCATGCCCAGCAAATCAAGATGATCGATGAGCCTGTGCTGCCAACGCGTGACTTGGACGAGTTGTATAGTGAAATCATTCAGTCCATCTCGCCTATTCTTGCATTGTTGAGCGAAAAAAGAGCATCTGCGATCCGTCAATACCTGAAATACCGTCTGCACTACCTGAAAGCCGCCATGGGGTGATAAAATGGCCTATCTGAAATTGATGATGGATGAAAAAGAAATTGCACACCTAAGCGAAGATGGGCAGTCTCTTTGCGCAAATGAGGGCGTGCCGCAGTACAGCCTCCCACTGAACCTTTTCATCGGTGACAAACGTGAAGTTCCATTGGTCGATGTGGTGGTTTGGGCAAAGAAACGAATCTTTCCGAAAAATCGGATGGACTGCAAGGAAATTCTGAAAATGATGGGTCTGCCGAACTACAATGCATGGGAAATCGTCAAACGCACCAACGCCTGCCTGATGGAAGACCCCTATTGGCTGCGATTCAGCGAGGATGAAACCTTTGAGGACACCACGCGCGGACGAGCCAGAAGAATTATGAACGAAAATCAAAAGAGCAGCTGATACCAAAAAGCCAAACCTCACCGTACATCCTGTACAGCTTGAGGTTTGGCTTTTCTCTTATCATCCTTCACCAGCGCGAGCGATGGTTGATTATTTTATCAGCTTAATCCAGAGAGTGACCGCATTACAAGGTCGATGTCCTGATTTTCCAGTTCCTGAATGATGTGCAGGTAGGTTTTCTGCGTGGTTGTCATGCTGGAATGCCCCAGCCTCCTTGCTACGCTTGCAATGGATACCCCTGCAAACAAAAGCACCGAAGCGTGGGTATGCCGCAGACCATGTACCGAGATGACCGGGATCTTGGCCCGGTCGCAGTGCCGTTCCAGAACATCGTTAACAGTGGAATTGTAGGCGTGTTCCTTGAACACGAAAATCGGCTTATCTTCAGGAACGTCCTTTACCAGTGCGGCGAACTGGATCACCGTCTGCCAGTCGATCTGAATTTTACGGACAGACGATTTATTTTTTGTCGGCAGAAATCCGCCGTTCCCCTTATAATCCCATGTTTTATTGATGGAAAGCATCTGGTGCGAAAAGTCAAAATCCGCAGGAGTAATTGCCAAAGCTTCGGAAAAGCGGATGCCAGTTTTGGCAATCAACAAAATCATCCAGTCCCAGTTGAGTTTTCCCTGTAGATCCAAGTCGCTCAGTAAAAGATGCAGTTCAAACTGGTTCAGGTATTTCACCTTTTTAGGCACCGGGGGCTTGCCTTTGATGATCGCTTTCCGGGTCGGGTCTTTCACAATCAGACCATCGTCCACGGCATCCATGATAGCCCCTTTCAGCTGATGGTGGAAGTCCATCGTGGTCTGACGCTCATGGCCTACGGCATAATCGTTCAAAAGCTGCTGATACGTCACTCTGGAAACCTCGCACAACTTCAAATCAGGTGCCAGCCTTTTCACCCAAGAAAGGGTCATTTTGTACTTATCCAATGTAACCGGGCGAACTGCACCCTCTTTGTATACAGCAACCCACTGCTCATAATAATCGCAGAACAGGTTGTTTTCATTCATTTCGTTTAACACGTTTTACCTCCAAAATCGGTTTTATATGCTCACGCTGATGAAGGGTGATAAGGGTGTCAAGATGAGTAAGAAAATCGCCGATACTTTTTTGTTCGGGATAAGATGCCCATGGAATCCGAATCGTTTTCATTCCCTCAATATCAATGCTGCGACCATCCCGGATGCCATAGACGTGCGGTTTCAAATCTTTGTTGATAAAATTCTTTGACCGGAAATAAGCATAATAAAATCTTGAATCAACATCTTCACCATGGAAAGTATGATACGCAGGACTGATGATTCCTTGCGAACTTGCCTTTTCCAAGCCGCCTTCAAACGAACGAAGATGAACTATAAAATCGTCTTTATTGACCATTTTATAGTTTGACAAACTGGATTTATCATACTGCAAGGCTCTCTCAGATTCATCGCGCCGAATAGTGCCTCCGCCTTGAATGATTGTAAGTGGCGGAAGTTCTGCGTGGTTCTTTTCCGAGTATTCTTCAAAAACTTCACCCAGCTTACGCTGTTCCCAAGTAGGAGCAAATGCACACTTTCAGCAGCTATTTTCCACCGCCTACCGAATGTTCGCTGAAAATTTCACTCTCGGTTTTGCGTATTCGGTTCAAATTTTGATTTTTGACTCCCGATAGCTTTAAAACGCAGCAGTTCCAAGCGTTTGACATTGCCTTGATTTTTATTCATCAGCCTGTTTTGCATATTCTGAACGGGCAAGAGAAATTGCGTTGCTCCCTTAGCCAAACAACAAACGCCGATACGTCCATCTTCTGATTATGGGCAAATTGCACCACTTATTTTTATACAAACATCTTTTCAAGACAGGATTTCTTGATGTTTTGCAGCTTTTCCAACTTACGTTGATGAAGGGTGATAAGGGTATCGAGATTGCGGAAAAAACTGCCGATGCGTTCTTGTTCTAGTTTTGATGGAGTGCTTATGGATGTTTCATTGATTGCGATCTTGGACAAGCTTGGAACACCCGTAGATTCATCTTTTTTCTTCCAGTCAACTTTTTGAAACACATCAAAGGTAAAATCTATGTTTTTGCTATCTTTTGGAATCGCATAAAACAACGTATCTACCGTCCAAAATGGGGCTTTCAAAATATATGGTTTATCAATCGTGCCCTTTCTTCCAATGCCAACTGCGTTACGGTCATAGGACAAAGCCTTGTTTACACTCAGCATATATCCACCGGTACCATAAACAGGAATGTCACCTTCAGACAGATGCTTATAGTCCATTCCGCTACAAACATCAACCATTTCACCCAGCTTACGCTGTTCCCAAGTAGGTGTGTTTTGGGATTTTGGCGCGAAAAAAGAGCCGAGGACGCGCCTCGGCTCTTGGTCAGCAGGGTGATTTTGCACCCATTTTATGATTCTTTTGGCATTTTCAAATCAAATCCGCCACTTACGATGAACTCGCGCAAGAGTTTATCATACTTGACAGGCACCTTGGGCGGAATAAGCTTTGTACCCTCGATTGCTTCAAAATATGCCTTTGCTTTTGCCTTATCTACGGTGGCTTTCAGGTCATCAAAACGGCCAAACTCGTTAATGTTGGCTTCGGTGATGTTTGCACGCATGAATGCCCGCAGCTTCTTTTCGTCCAAGCCGAAAACTTCAGCTACTTTGTGGATCTGGTCGTTCTGCTTTTGGGCGATGTACTCGGCAATGTACTCCCGCAAGGTCTTTCCCGGCTGCGGAACCACTGCGCCGCTTTGAATGTCGTGCAGGAAAATATTAGCGTACTTCTGCTCTTCCTGCGAGAGGGTGGCAAAGGTCTTGTGCAGCTCCGTTTCGGCCTGATGGATGGCTTCTGCTTCTGCACCCTCCTGATAGAAAATTTTCAGGTACTTTTCAAAGCGGGAGTTCATATAGTCCGTGTCGATGTCAGCAGTATCAATGGTGGTCAGATAGCTGTTCACCGCATAGGGAACGTCATCGTCCGGGTCATTTTCACTGCCATCCGGATTCGGCGTGAACAGCTCTTTATAGCGGAGTGCCAGCACTTTGAACGTTCTCTCGTCAAAGTCCGTATGAAATTCCGTTTTCGCATCTGTATCCTCGTTGATGATCACAATGGGCTTATCCCACTCGAAGCCCTGCACCTTGGCTGCTTCCAGATTTTCGTTGAAGAACTGGAACAGGTCGGCAAACTTTTTGCGCTCTGCCATATCCGCAGGAATCTGCGAAAACTCTTCAATGCCCGCCGACACAAACAGATCTTTGATCTCCGCATAGAGGGCATTCAGCTTTTCCACGTTCTTGTCCAGTTTATCTACAAACAGGCCAAACGGTTTATCGCCGGAATACTCTTTTACCGCATCTGCGATATTTTTCTCCATCGTGTGCGGACGGCGGTAATACTTGATGGTGCCAAACTGTTTGTCATCGCCAAACAGTCGGTTGGTGCGGGAGAACGCCTGAATCAGATTTTCGTATTGCAGCATTTTATCCAGATACAGGGTGTTGATCCACTTGGAGTCAAAGCCTGTCAGCATCTGATCCACCACGATCAGCAGATCAAGCTGTTTTTCCGGGGTACGCTCGATGCGCTGGTAGGGTGATTTGTGCGCCAGACGTGCCGCAATGTCCTTTTTCATCTTGGCAAAGGTCGGAATGCTGAAGTCCTGTCCATAGCGGGCGTTATAGTCTTCTACGATCTCTTTTAGCCCTTCTTCTTTGGTGATACCTTTGCCGTTGTTGTCAATGTTGGGGTCAAATAGTGCGGTGACTTTCAGCCATGGTGCGGCTTCTCTGAACCTCTTGTAATATTGGATGGCTTCCGGGATGCTGGAGGTTGCAAAAATGGCATGAAATTTGCTGTTGCGGCTCTGGGTCTGCCAGTTCTCGCAAATGTCCTCCACCACGGCTTTCTGGTGTTCTTCGCCCTCATACTGGGTGTTGGGAATATAATCCTCGATGCCCTTTATCTCCTCACCGAGCGCATCTTTTCCGCCTGCCATCGGCAGATTCAGATACTTATAAAACACCTTGCTCTTCTGTGGGTCGGCCAGAGCTTCGTCCACAGAATATGCCTTTGCTTTTTCCAGTGCGACCGCCTTCCGCAAGTCGCTGTCCTTGAAGGTCAGCACCTTGTAAGGGTCAAAGCCCAGCACGTTGTGATCCCGGATGCCGTCTGCAATGCTGTACCGATGCAGTTCGTTGCCGAAAACGGTGGCGGTGGTGCTCATTTTCTTCTGGTTTTCGCCTTGGATCGGCGTACCGGTAAAACCAAAGAACAGTGCTTTCGGGAATGTATGCTTGATGGTCTGCATCATATCGCCAAAGGTGGAACGGTGACACTCGTCCACGATAAAAACCAACCGCTTTGCGTTGATCAGCACAATGTCGTTGGGGTTCAGCTTGTTTTGTGCATCATCCTTGATGTTGCTCATCTTCTGGATGGAAGTCACGATGAGCGTATCGGACGGCGAAGTGCTTTTCAGCTTGTCCACAAGAACATCCGTGTTCTCGGTAGCCTGCACCTCCTCGTTTTCCCCTGCAAAGTTGCGGTATTCTTTCAGGCTCTGGGTGCCCAACTCGATTCGGTCCATCAGAAAAATCACTTTGTCCGCATCCTTGGAAGATGCAATCAGTTGAGCGGACTTGAAAGAAGTCATGGTCTTGCCGGAACCTGTGGTGTGCCAGATGTAGCCGCCGCGCTGCTGGTCATTCTCCCATTTCGCCTTGGAAACGGCATCCGAAATTTTGCTGGCAGCGTAGTACTGATAGCTGCGCATCACCTTCAAAATGCCATCGGAACCATCGGCAACGGTATAAAAGCCCACCAACATATGCGCCATCGGGATAGACAAAAGTGCCGTTGTAACGTCTTTCCAGTCGTTCATCGGCTCGTTGTAGAAGTCCGCCCAATGGAAATAGTAGCTGGGGTTGAATTGTCCTTCCGGGCCGGGATTGGCAAAGTAGACCGTTTCTTCCGGGTTCATGGCCACAAAAATCTGCACCAGCGAGAACAGTCCCGTAAAAATGCCCTCTGCCGCGTATTTTTCAATCTGGTTGCAAGCCCGTTTGATGGAAACACCGCTCTTTTTCAGTTCCATGTGAATGACCGGCATACCATTGATGAGCAGCATCAAATCGCCGCGGCGGTCATTCAAAATTTTGGACTTGGTGGGGAACTTTGGCTGCTCTGCGATCTGGTAGCGGCTAAGTCCGGCTGCAATTTCCAGACGGTCATAGATTTTCAGGGACACTTCTTTGCCGAAATTCAGCTTATCGTCAGGATTGTCACGCTTGATAAGCACACTTTTGCCGTTGATAAATTTATTCAGCTTCATCGGCGTTTTCGCGTTCATGACCTGTTCCATGATCTGCTGCATCTCGCCATCCGTCAGCGGATAATCGTTCAGTCGGTCAATGCCACGGTTGTTTTCAAAAAGGATGTTCGCCCAGTTCTGGATCAGCTGCTGTTCGGTGTAGTTCTTCAGCACACCATCTTTCCAGCCGCGTTCTATCAGGAGCTTTACCACCGCCTCTTCAAAATCGGCTTCTTTTGTAAACGCCATAACGAACTCCTTTCGACTTTGCAAAAAGCACCTCTCTGCGAAGGCTTTTCTAATTTGTACAAGCTTTTCCAGCTTACGCTGATGAAGGGTGATAAGGGTGTCAAGATGAGTAAGAAAATCGCCGATACTTTTTTGTTCGGGATAAGATGCCCATGGAATCCGAATCGTTTTCATTCCCTCAATATCAATGCTGCGACCATCCCGGATGCCATAGACGTGCGGTTTCAAATCTTTGTTGATAAAATTCTTTGACCGGAAATAAGCATAATAAAATCTTGAATCAACATCTTCACCATGGAAAGTATGATACGCAGGACTGATGATTCCTTGCGAACTTGCCTTTTCCAAGCCGCCTTCAAACGAACGAAGATGAACTATAAAATCGTCTTTATTGACCATTTTATAGTTTGACAAACTGGATTTATCATACTGCAAGGCTCTCTCAGATTCATCGCGCCGAATAGTGCCTCCGCCTTGAATGATTGTAAGTGGCGGAAGTTCTGCGTGGTTCTTTTCCGAGTATTCTTCAAAAACTTCACCCAGCTTACGCTGTTCCCAAGTAGGAGCAAATGCACACTTTCAGCAGCTATTTTCCACCGCCTACCGAATGTTCGCTGAAAATTTCACTCTCGGTTTTGCGTATTCGGTTCAAATTTTGATTTTTGACTCCCGATAGCTTTAAAACGCAGCAGTTCCAAGCGTTTGACATTGCCTTGATTTTTATTCATCAGCCTGTTTTGCATATTCTGAACGGGCAAGAGAAATTGCGTTGCTCCCTTAGCCAAACAACAAACGCCGATACGTCCATCTTCTGATTATGGGCAAATTGCACCACTTATTTTTATACAAACATCTTTTCAAGACAGGATTTCTTGATGTTTTGCAGCTTTTCCAACTTACGTTGATGAAGGGTGATAAGGGTGTCGAGATTGAGGAAATACTTGCCCAACTGTTCTTGTTCTAAAGTTGATTCTGGTAATCGCAGTGGTGTGGTTTTCAATATTTCAGTGTTTATGCTCGGCATTGTTTGCCCAACAGCTCGTGTACGAATGTCATTTTTAACATCTTCGGTTTCTAATAGCGTATGCAAAAACTGCGACGAGTTTTTATTCTGAGGACGCACTCTCAGAACACGTCCAGAAAACAGCCAAGTACTTTGAAATGGCGTAATCAGGGCGTTTATGTCAACTGAACCAACACGAGAGAATACAATATCTCCCGCATTTAGAATATAAGCTGATAATCTACTGAAGTCATTTTCCGATACTTGGGGTAATCCACATTTATCGATTGGAAGTGAACCCGTTTTGAAGTGTTCCGTTGTTATAATCGGGATGCCATCACTGACATAATCATCTGCGTGAAGCGTACTACCAAAAGGCCCGGTTTTAATTTCTGAAATATCTCCCAGCTTACGCTGTTCCCAAGGGTCAGTAAAACTCTTGAAGCGAATTTCCGGTACAGATGCCCCATTTTGGGGGAACATCTTGTCCAGCATGGACTTTTTGATATTCACTAGCTTCTCATACTTACGCTGATGAAGGGTGATAAGGGTGTCGAGGCTATCAAAGAACTGTCCTATCTTGCGTTGCTCTTCAAGCGATGGAAGGGAAACCGTTCCCATGCAAAGTTTGTCATAATAGAAATAAAGGCGAACGCCACCTTCTTGCAACTGGAAAATCAGCTTTTGAAAATCTGGCGATTTGAACCAATGCCACAAAAGACGGTCATCAACATCATCCGATGTTTTGAAAACCTCATAAAGTGAACTTACTATCACATCTTTTCCGGTATTCTGATAGCCAATAGAGCCAACATTTATTCTTGCAGGATTGTACGCAAAAGAATTTGGAGAAACGATATAATACATCCTTTTGTCGGCTTCTCTCATCGTTCCGCCGTTTTCAAATTTTTCATCTTGCGGGATAAATCCATGCTCGTTTGTTATAGAATAGCTTTCTAGCGGAAGATTGTCTCGATTCTTTTCTCCTGCTGGAAAAGTAATATCAGAGAACTTACGCTGTTCCCAAGGGTCAGTAAAGCCCTTGAACCGGAGGGCAGGTTTCTTCTCGTTATCCTGCATAATCATTCACCTCCCAGCAACTTTTTGAGTTCTGCAATGCCCTTCATGTCAAATTCATTTCCCTGCAAATCGTCCAGCAGCCCCAGCAATTCGTGCTCGGTGCTAGCGATCTGGCTCTCTACGTCCTCAAAAGTGGTTTCATATTTCTTGCAGACGGCATCCAACTGCTTCACAAAATCGTCCAGAACGGCATCCGGCAGACTGTTCAGATTTTCCATCAGGGGCAGGATCCACTTGCGATGCAGCAGGTCACGCACTTCTTCATCGGTCAGGTGCTCGATCACGCTCTTGGTGCGCTGGTGGAGGGCGGCGCTGTCGTCCTTGACCTGCTTTTTCAGGGTCTTTTCCTCGGCAAACAGCGCGTCCACATCCTTCAGAATGCTCATGGTGGCAGGCTCTACTTCCCGCACCTTGATGGCCTTTTTGACTTCAGCGGCAACAAAGGCGTCCTTTGCGTCATTCACAAAGTTCTGCTCCTTGTCCTCCTCGCTCAGTTCGTCCAGATAGCTTTCATACTCGCCTGCAATTTCGGCAAGGCGAGTTTCTTTTGCCCGCAGTGCTGCCACTTCCTCATGCATTTTAACGCTCTGCACCAGCTCAAAGGGCAGCACATGACCCACCCAGCCGTCCTGTACCTCGGCATCCTTTTTCAGCACCATGTTGGGGTCTACCTGCTTGGTTGCGGCAAAACCCTCGGTCTGGATGATTTCAAGGTCAATGGCGATTTTCTTCCAGTCATCGTCCAAAAGCTGGTATGCTGCATAGCGGTCAACCAGCGGAATTCCTGCCAGCCGTGCAAAGATCTCCCGGCTCAGGCGTTCTTCCTCGCCGGCAGCATTCAGCTGCGTCATGCCGTCGATGAGTGCGGACTTCAAGTAGGCATCAAAGTCACCGAAAGCATTCTGGAAAGCGGTCTTGAACGCCACCACATCCGGGTGGGACAGAACAGCGTTCTTTAAATTGGCCACATTCAGACGGCAATAGGCTTCGTTGTCCGGGCTGAACAGAGCCGCTTTCAGGTGCGGGAATGCTGTCCAGTAGGCAGACAGGTCTTGCAGTTCGGCCTCGGGAATGCCGCCAAACATCGAAGCGTAAATATCCCAGCTCTCAGCCTTTTCCGAGGAATCCACATACCGGGGGATGTTCAGGTTGTAATCATTCTGGATAATCTCTGCGCGGGATACTCTGCGTGCGAACTTTTCGATTTTCTCCGGGCGTTCCTTGTAAGCATCCACAATGCGTTTGATGTCACAGGCACGCAGCTTGTTGTTTTTGCCGTCCTTCTCAAAGCCCTTAGACGCATCAATAATCAGAACGTCCGAATCCTTTTTATTCTTCCGCAGCACCATGATGATGGTGGGAATGCCTGTGCCGAAGAAAATATTGGCGGGCAGACCGATGATTGCATCAATGTTGTTGTGGTCAATCAGATTTTTGCGAATTGTACCTTCTTCACCGCCACGGAATAGAACACCGTGGGGCAGAACGATGGTCACAATGCCGTCATTGCGGATATGATACAGGTCGTGCAGCAAAAAGGCGTAGTCTGCCTTGCCTTTGGGGGCAAGGCCGTAATCCGAAAAGCGCGGGTTGTTCTCTTTGTCGTTCGGATTCCACGCCTGCGAATATGGGGGATTTGATACCACCGCATCCACAAACAGCGGGTCGTAGGTGTTGACCGGGTCGTTTTCTTCAAAGTACGGCCAATCTTCCTCCAGCGTATCGCCGTTGCGCGTTACAATGTTGTCGGGCAGAATACCGCGCATGACAAGGTTCATGCGGGTCAGGTTGTAGGTATTTTCCTTCAACTCCTGTGCGTAGTATTTGATGTTGTTGCCATTGCCCATATACCGTGCGGCACACTGACCAATGTTGATCAGCAGCGAGCCGGAACCGCTGGTGGGGTCGTAAATTTTGATTTCTTCCCGGTCTTTCAGGTGGTACGCCACGATTTCAGACATGAGCAGCGAAACTTCGTGCGGCGTGTAGAACTCGCCGGCCTTCTTGCCTGCGTTTGCTGCAAAGTTGCTGATCAGATATTCGTAGATAAAGCCGAGAACATCATAATCCTGCTTGCCGTCCATGGGAATATCTTTGATGAGATAGATCAGGTCGCGAATGGCCTTTGTCCGCGCACCGGAGCTTTCACCCAGTTTGGACAGGCCGGTTTGCAGCGTAGCAAAGACACCGTCAAACACCTTTTTGTGGTGCGGGTCGATCAGTCGACTGAATGCCTGCAATGCCACCGTTACGTCGTCAGCCTTGAAGTCGTTGCCTTTGCTGATCCATGTGGAAAACAGATTTTCATAGGCGATAAAATAGCCGACATTCTTCCGAACGGTATCCAGCGTTTCGACATCGTCTTCGGTCAAATCCGGCAGATATTCGTCTGTCCAGTCATTCTCTTTCAGCCATTTGACTTCTTTGTCTGACAGAAATTTATAAAACATGAAGCCCAGAATGTAATCCTTGTACTCGTTGGCTTCGATTTTAGAGCGCATCTTGTTGGCAGATTCCCAGATTTTCGATGCGAGTTGCTGCTTGTTCATGCTATTCCTCCCAGTGGCCTGCAATAGCGCATTTTTAGATTTTTTAATCGGACAACCCCTCCGATTTTATGCGTGTGTTCATTGAACCAATTATACAAAAGTGCCACCCGGTTTGCAATGCGAATGAAAAGTTTCTCAATCGCATTCGCAGAACCATAACCGTGGCAAGCAGAGCCTTTGTGCGCACAAAGGCTAAATTCGCACGCAGAATTAAAATTCTGCTGTGTTCATTCGCTTGTTGGGATGCAATCCCAATCCCTGTAATCATCACAATTCCGTGATGGCTGCGCATTCCTGCGGTGTGCTGAAAGAGCGTTTTGCAAAAAACGCGTAGCCTGCATCCATCGGATGTAGTTCAAGGGTTTGGGATTTCCCAACAAGCATTTTGCAACGCAAAAATGGTCTTTGTATATACGAAGACACTGCTTGCTACGGCTATGAACGCCTTTTGAATTGCAAAATGATTTTTCAGTTGCTATACTGGGCTTATCAAAGTTTTTTCGGGAGGACGTCGCAGTGACCGCACAGACAATGCAAATCGGGAGCAGACCTTGCCGCATTTACGGCGAAGCCCATGCAGAATACCTACTGCTCCAAATGACCGGCGAACACGAGCTGCAAAGCATGGACAGCGAGGTTGCCGCTATTGCACAGAGTGCGCACCACTTTCTGTTTGCGGCTATTCCAGTGGAAAGCTGGAACGATGCGCTTTCTCCGTGGAAAGCCCCTGCCGTGTGGGGAAAGCAAGGCTTCGGCGGCAAAGCTGGGGACACCCTGCGCTTTCTGACGGAGCAGGTCATTCCCACACTGGAGCAGCAGTTTCCTCTCCCGGAAAACGTCAAAATCATTCTGGGCGGCTACTCGCTGGCGGGATTGTTTGCGCTGTGGGCATCCACCCAGACCGATTTGTTCTACGGTGTCGCCGCCGCTTCTCCCTCTGTGTGGTTTCCGGGCTGGATGGAGTTTGAACAGCAGCACCCGATGCAGGCACAGCACATTTATCTGAGCCTTGGCGACAAGGAAGAGCATACGAAAAACGCTGTCATGGCTGCGGTAGGTGATAACATCCGCACCCTGCACAGCCGACTTATAGAGCGTGGCGCAGACTGCACCCTTGAATGGAACAGCGGCGGGCATTTCAAAGACGCCGACCTACGCACTGCGAAAGCCTTTCGGTGGGTGATGGAGGAACACGCATGACCATTTTGATCGATGCAGATGGCTGTCCGGTTGTCGATTTGACATTGCAGATTGCAAAGCAGTTCGGCGTTCCTGTCATCATCCTGTGCGACACCTCCCACCAGATCGAGCGAGAAGGTGCGCAGACGCTGGTGTTCGATAAAGGGGCAGACAGCGTAGACTTTGCGCTGGTGAACCGGGTAAAACCGGGGGATGTGGTCGTAACACAGGACTACGGGCTGGCGAGTATGTGCCTTGCCAAGTGCGCCCGGGTGCTGAATCAGAACGGTTTGGAATACACCGCCGACAACATAGACGCTCTCATGCTGCGGCGTTATGAAAACAAAAAACTCCTCCGTGCCGGAAAGCACCCCAAGGGGAGCGCAAAGCGGACGAAGGAGCAGGATGTCAGGTTTGCGGATACGCTTGAGAAGATCTTGAACTGCAACCATTGATACATACTATTGGAAGTCTGGAGAAATCCAGTCTTCTTTTTTCATGAGAAAATTGTAACATTTTTTGCAATTTGGTTGCGTTTTGAGGGGGAGTGAATCGGCCCCGTCGTTCTTTCGGCTCGTTTTCTTGCATCTGCTTTCCCGAATCTGCTATACTGAAGTCACTTTTTTAATCGGAGGCTTTCATGACAACCCTTCTTCTCCTGCGCCATTCCATCCCGGAGCGCGGCGGTTCCAGCCCCGACCCCGGCCTTTCTGCCGAAGGTCTTCAGCGGGCCGCCGCAGTCTTTCAAAATGACGCTTTCCGCACGGTCTCGCTCGTCTGGTCGTCCCCTTCGCTGCGTGCGCTCCAGACCGCACAGCTGCTGGGGCTTCCCGTCCGGCAGGACACCCGCCTTGCCGAGCGCCGCACCGGCGACACGACCGGGCAGGACGCTTCGTTCTGGAAACGCCAATACGAAGACCCGGACTTCAAAAATCCGGACGGCGAGTCCTTCCGTGAGGTCAGCGCCCGGATGGCAGACTGCATCCACGAACTGCTGGATTCGCTCCCGGAGGGGCAGAACGCCCTTGTCGTCTCCCACGCCGCCGCTATTTGCAGCTACTTGCAGCGCTTTTGCACCGTTGAGGTGACCGACGCCGCACAGAAGCTCCGCCGGATTACATTTCAGGGCGAAGTTCTGTTGGATGGGCACTTTTGGGAGGCTGATGGATTTGTGCTGCACATCGAAAATCGCCGCCCTGTTCTCATCCGCACCATCTTTGCCGCAAAAAAGGCACCAGCCTGAGCCGGTGCCTTTTATTGGCGGAGATGGTGGGATTCGAACCCACGTGCCCGATTAAGGACAAAACGATTTCGAGTCTTTGAAATTGTTGGATGAAGCTGGTCCCTCGCGGCTGTCATTGGCAGCTGAGGGCATTCTTGCAACCTCCAAAAAGGCACGTCACACCGCAATTTGCAGGCAAAAATCAGCCGCTTTTTGCGAAATGACGTTAGAAAAAGCCTTTTTCACACAGGCCGTCAGCGGCTGCATTTCAGGTGTAGTTGTGTTAGATGTCCGTTAGAAATATGCAGTGCTGCCGTTGCTGTGCCAGCTCACAGCAGGCTTCCCTGTCTGAACGCAGCGTTTCCCGAAAGCCGGGAGATGCTGCGTTTTCTCTTGCCCGCATTGGGCTGAAAGGGAAGCCGCCATGTCAACATTCCGCGTCAATAAAAACGTCAACTACACCGTTATGAGCAACCACCACCTGCAGGATAAGAGACTGTCCCTGAAAGCCAAGGGACTGCTGTCCTATATGCTCTCCCTGCCGGACGATTGGGATTACAGCCTGAAAGGGCTGACAACCGGGTGCAGGGATGGCATCGACAGTGTGAGAAGTGCGGTTCACGAACTGGAAGATGGCGGGTATCTGTGTCGGAGCAAAGTCCGTGATGCCCGTGGTCGCATTATTGACTACAACTATGAAGTCTTTGAACTGCCGCAGAAAGAACGGATTGAAAAATGCCCTGCTCCAGTGCCAAATTCACCATCATCGGAAAATCCAATGTCGGGTTTTCCAACGTTGGAGAATCCAACACAACAAAATACTAATAAACAAAATACTAAAAGACAAAGTACTAATCTATCAGGGCAGGCAGGCGAATCCGCAGATTTTGACCAGATGGAAGCACAGGTACGGGAGGAGTTTCGGGAACGTTTGGAGATCGACACCCTTGCCCAGCGGTACGACCCCGACAAGCTGGAGGAACTGCTGGACAACATTGTGGAGATGTACTGCTGTCCACGGCAGACCCAGTACGTCGGCAAGCAGCCGCAGACCACTAAAGCCATCCGGCTGCGGCTGGACAAGCTGACCAGCCAGCACGTTGAGTACATCTTCGATGTGATGTCCAACACCACCCAGCCCATCAAGAACATCATGGCCTATCTGCGCACCACCATCCTGAACGCGCCCACCACGATGGAGCACTACTATCAGGCGCAGGGCAACTGGCTGACCGCACAGAATCGGAAGAAGTAAGCGCTGTTTTCCACAGAGAACGCAACACCTGTTGAAAATGCAAAGGAGAATTTCCATGAAGAACACGAACGCCGTCCGCACCGAGATCCATTACGCACAGGTTGGGGAGTATCAGCTGCCCCTGCTCACCCTGCCGCAGACCAATGATTCCGAACCGCTGGGCAAATATGGCCGGATGCGGCTGGTCTATCTCAAGAATCAGCGTCCTGTGCTGTACAACCGGGTGTTGCTGAACGGTACGCTCTGGCCGCATTTGCAGGATGTCCAGAAAACGGCCTGCGCGTGGCTGGAACGCACGATGACCACTCTGTTAGACAAGTACCCCGCGCCGGACAAAGAGCGCGCACAGCTTCTCTGGGTGGCGCACATGAACGGGCTGAAAGCGCAGGCGGAGGAGATCATCCTCAGCGAGCTGGTGTACAACTGACCAATGACGCGCCGGAAGCGGAACCGGCGCAGCCTCCGATACCGCAGGCATACCAACTGAGCCTGTTCCCCACGGAGGAAGAGCAAATCGCATATATCGCAGAAGCGGAGAGCTACACGCCCTCCGCTTTTTCCATGTCCATCCCGCAGTCGGATATCGACCACATTCTGCGCATGGAGGGCAACGCCGACTATGCCCGCATGAAGATCGCCACGGAGTTCTCCAAGGGCAAGGGCGTGGAAGAAATCGCGGCGTTTCTTCAAAGCAGCTTCCACGGCGGCAACGGCGTCGTCACCGAAAACGGCAGATATTCCGCGTGGTACGCCGACGACGGCATCCACATCGCCAATGGGGACGCGGCAAGATACCTGACCTCTGCAAAGGTCGTAAGCTGGCAGGAGGCGGCGGAGCGCATCGGGCAGCTTTTGGAGCAGGGCGAATACGCAACCAACGTAGAGCTTGCGGAAGCGCCGGGACACGAGCGCACGAAGCTGGCGCAGTCTATCTGGTATCTACGGCAGGATTTAAGCGAAAAGGCGCGGGCGCAGGGCTATCTCTCCTGCCTGTCGGATATGCGGGGCGGCGGTTTCCCGGAGGAAACGGCGCGGCTTGCCGAGCGGCTGAGAGACCCTGCGTTCCGTGAAGTCCTCATGGACGATTTAGCACAGCTCCGATCCGACTGCCGGGAGGACAGGAGCCTGCTGCGCTTCCATTACCACAAGCCGGACAAAATCGAGCAGGGCTTGCAGGAGCTGAATCTGCCGCGTAAAGAGTACAGTACGGAAATGGAGGAGATTCCCGCTGTACAGCGGTTCATTACGGAGGACGAGATCGCCGCGACCCTGACCCGCGGCAGCAATATTGAAGGGGGCAAGGGGCGCATCTACGCCTATTTCAAAGAGAAGCATACCTCCAAGGAACAGGCGGACTTTCTGAAAAAGGAATACGGCGTCGGGGGTAGCTCCCACGCGGTATCCGGTGCATCCCACAGCGGTGAGGATCACAGCGGCAAGGGCATCGTGCTGAAAAAGCAGGACTGCCCGGAAATTCAACTGAACTGGGCGAACATCGCCAAGCGTATCTCCGAGCTGATCCGCAAAGACCGTTTCCTGACCCCGGAGGAAAAGGCACGCTTTGAGCAGCTTCAACGGCAGACCGCAGAGCGAAGCGCAGCATGGAATGACTACAATGCCGTAAAGAAAACCCACCCGGACAATATCGTGCTGTTTCAGGTGGGCGATTTCTTTGAGATGTACGGCGAGGACGCAAAACAGGCGGCGGAGCTGCTTGACCTCAACCTTACCCCAAGAGC
>OGOF01001072.1_pt1 | contig 17948 bp, 14 predicted proteins | sample 1552621 | NCBI WGS metagenome assembly OGOF01 (sample SAMEA2580156, study PRJEB22360) | human gut metagenome | biome: human gut; feature: human-associated habitat; material: faeces | place: Denmark | collected 2008/2010
CTGCCATTCGATGGACGTCACTTATGCCGCCTATAAGAAGGGCGATCACTTCCGTACGGCTTCCGGCGTGACGGCTGGCTGCTCTGACTGCCACCTGAAGAATGAATCTAATCATTTTGTCGGTCCGATCGACTACACCGCCCTCCTGATCGACAAGGCCATCGCTGGCTCAAAGTCGCTCTTCGGTGAAATCCGCGGCACGATGAGCACCCCGGAAAAGCAGATCGAAAAGCGTCCTGAAATGGCTACTGCCGTTCATCAGCAGATGATTGACCGCAACTTCTCCGCCTGCCGCGGCTGCCATGACGTCGAACGCATGTATGACCCCAAGAAGCCGCTCATCGGCGCCATCCACAAGGGCATGGGTCCCAATGCTGAAAAGAAGGTTGACTGCCTCGCCTGCCACCCGACCGCTGGCCACAACTACGGCTACGTGATCCCGTTCAAGGCTGCCGCCAACTAATCTGACGCAGCTCCAAAGCGCAAAAATCCCGGTTCTCCATGAGGCCGGGATTTTTTGTTGCCTTCATCCGATCATTTCTCGTTGCATGCCTAACCGTCCGAGCGCCTGCGGTTTCTTTAGAATTCTTCGAAATGTTTGAATCCACTGCAGCCCGCCGGGCAGTTTGACCGGCCGGCGCTTTGACTTGAAGGAACTTCATGTCTCAGACCATTCATCGCAGCGACTACCGCGCTCCTACACATTTGCTCGAAGACATTCAGCTTGAATTTGATCTTAATGCTGAAGAAACACTCGTTACGAGCACCTTTACCGCTCGTCCTAACCCTGAAAGCAAAGACTCTTCTGGCGAACTGCATTTGAACGGCGAATCCTTGACGCTCAAATCCGTTGAAGTCGACGGTCAGCTTCTTGGTGACGAACAGTTCAAAGTGGACGCCCACGGTCTCATCATTCCGGGCATCAACGGCAAGAAAACCGTGAAAATCATCAACACGATGAGCCCGAAAGCGAATACCGAACTTTCCGGCATCTATGCTTCCGGCCGCTGCCTGATGAGCCAGTGCGAATCTCAGGGCTTTCGCCGCATCACCTATTTCCTCGATCGACCGGACGTGCTTGCCCGCTACACGACAATCATCCGCGGTTCGACGGAAGATTTCCCCGTTATGCTGTCAAACGGCAATCTGACCGAAGACCGCATACTCGAAGACGGTCGCCGCGAAGTGGTCTATGTTGATCCATTTCTCAAGCCCTCCTATCTTTTCGCATTGGTAGCGGGCCATCTCGTCTCCCGTGCCGACAAATTCCAATTGAAGGACGGCCGAGTCGTTGACCTCTCTGTTTGGGTTGAGTCGCAGGATCTTGACAAGACTGAGCACACGCTCGAAAGCCTGAAACGCGCCATCCGCTGGGATGAAGAGCGCTGGGGGCTGGAGCTCGACCTGAACGACTTCAAGATCGTTGCTACCAACGATTTCAATTTCGGGGCCATGGAAAATAAGGGCCTGAACATCTTCAACTCTCGCTGCGCGCTTGCCAACCCAACCGTGGCAACCGATGCGGATTATCTGCGCATTGAAGGTGTCGTCGGTCACGAATACTTCCACAACTGGACGGGCGACCGTGTAACTCTGCGCGATTGGTTCCAGCTCACTTTGAAAGAAGGGCTGACGGTATTTCGTGATCAGGAGTTTTCCGCCGATATGCTCGGCTCGCCGTCTGCGCGTGCCGTACAGCGCATCCATGACGTAGCCTTCCTGCGTGCAGCGCAGTTCCAGGAAGATGCCGGTCCGATGGCGCATCCAATTCGTCCGGAAAGCTACCAAAGCATCAATAACTTTTACACCACGACCGTTTACGAAAAGGGTGCAGAAGTTATCCGCATGCTTCAAACACTCCTCGGCCGTGAGGTATTCCGTCAGGGCTTTGACGAGTACATTCGCACGAACGACGGTCATGCCGTCACCTGCGAAGCCTTTTTGGAAGCCATGAGCAAAGCCTCGGGCCGTGATCTGTCACAGTTCCGCCGTTGGTATTCACAGGCCGGTACGCCCCGCGTCGTTGTGCGCAGCCGCTGGGATGAAGAAAATCATCGCCTCACGCTCCTCGTGGATCAATCCACGCCGGCCACACCCGGTCAGCCGACCAAGCTCCCGCTCTTAATTCCGTTCCCTGTAGCCTTCTTGTCGCCCTCTGGCGAAGAGATGCCTGTGCAGCTTGCTTCCGAGGATGAAGCGCCGCTCCCCGGCACTCGCATGTTTGAACTGACGCAGGAACATACCGAGCTCGTATTCGGCGGCCTTGCGGTCAAACCGGCCGTATCCCTCAACCGAGGCTTCGCGGCGCCGGTAATCCTTGATCAGGGACTTTCTGACGAAGAGCTTGCTTTCCTTGCGCGTCATGAAACGGATCCCTTTAATCGCTGGGATGCGATGAATCGGCTGCTCATCAACGCCGTGCACACCCAAACCCGCGCCAAACTACTGCGCACACCCGAAGAAGTGTCGCCGCTCGTTATTACGGCCGCCCTTGAGGTTTTGAAGAATCCGGACCTTTCGCCCGCCTTTAAAGCCGCTGCGCTCTCACTGCCTTCGGAAAAGCTTGTCGCCGAAGAGGATCCGCTCATTGATCCGCAAGCCATTCATGCCGGCTGGGTTGCCGTCCAGCAAGCCATCGGCGAAAAGAACGTTTCCGCATTTCTTGAGGCCGCTCACGACAATGAAGTAACCGGCCCCTATGAACCTACGCCTGAGAAGGCCGGCATGCGCTCACTGAGGAATCTCTGTCTCGCCTACGCCCATGCCGCCGGGAATCCGCGGGCCGCGATCATGCTCAAGGACCAGTACCAAACCGCCAACAACCTGACCGATAAGCTGGCTGCTCTCCAAACTATGGTGAATTCCCAGACGCCGGCCAAGTCCGACATGGAGGTTGATGCGCTCAAGCGCTGGTATAACGAGCCGTTGCTCATCAACAAGTGGCTCACCATTCAGGCCACCGCTACCTCGTTCCCGGGCGAGCCGCTCGTTCTGGAGCGCGTGAAGGAGCTGACGAACTGCGAGTTCTTCTCGATCAAGAATCCCAATAACGTCTATGCACTCCTGTGCGCCTTTTTCCAACAGAATCCGGCTGAATTCCATCTGGCTGACGGCTCGGGTTATGAATTTTGGAAAGACATGGTTCTCAAGCTCGATCCGATCAACGCTCAGGTCGCTGCCCGCGTCGCTCGCTCGCTCGACAACTGGCGGCGCTATACGCCGGCCCTTGCCGAGAAGATGCACGATGCTCTTGAAGCCGTCTACGCCAAGAAGTCTGAGCTCTCGCCTAATGTGGCCGAGATTATCGAAAAGGCGCTGAAGAATCCCCTCTGATATAAAAGGATCCCCCCAAAGTGACTCCGCTTTCTCTTCAAGAATATCTCTCCCGTGAAATCGGTTATGACGCCGAACGCATGGACGGTACGCCCGATCCGGCACTCGCTCGTCTGATCACCGGCATCTCCGAGGCCTGCAAGGAAATCAGCGCCAAAGTTCGCGAAGGCGCTCTCGCCGGCGTACTGGGTCTTGCCGGCAGTGAAAATGTTCAGGGCGAAGACCAAAAGAAACTCGACATCATCTCCAACGACATTTTTGTGGAGGCTGTCTCCCGTACCGGAAGCGTCTGCGGCATGGTAAGCGAGGAAGTACCAGAACCCATCGCTGTTCGTGATGATCTTCCGCTCGGTCCTTATCTTGCCTGCTTTGACCCGCTTGACGGTTCAAGCAATATCGACATCAACGTCTCCATTGGCTCGATTTTCGCAATTCTTCCGGCACGTGAAATCAAGCGTACGCCTGAAACGGCTGATTTTCTGCAGCCGGGCACAGCGCTTGTTGCTGCCGGCTACTGCATGTACGGTCCGCAGACGATCCTCGTCCTCACCATCGGACGCGGCGTCGTGATGTTTACCCTTGACGATGAGACGGGTATATTCCGTCAGACTGCAGCCGATGTAACAGTCCCTCGCGAAGCTGCCGAATTTGCCATCAACATGTCAAATCAGCGCTTCTGGGAGAAGCCCGTACAGCGCTACATCAGCGAACTTCTGGCTGGCAAGGACGGCCCCCGCGGCAAGAACTTCAACATGCGTTGGATTGCCGCGATGGTGGCTGAAGTGCACCGCATTCTGATGCGCGGCGGCATCTTCATGTACCCGCGAGATTCCCGCAATCCCGAACGCGCGGGCAAACTTCGCCTGCTTTATGAAGCCAACCCCATGTCGATGATCATGGAGCAAGCCGGAGCCGCCGCTACGAATGGGCATGTGGCCATCCGTACAATTAAGCCGACCTCTATCCATGAACGTGTTGCGGTTTTCCTCGGCGCCGCTGAGGAAGTTGAACGCGCTACCGCATACCACGAGGATTGATCTGCAGTTTTTTTCTGAGCGCAGGCATTATCAAAAAAGCTCCGAAGGTCTACACCGTTCGGAGCTTTTTTGTTTTGAAAGCGTTTCCAGCGCTTAGAAGAGCTGCCCAAAAAGCTCCTTTGTCTTTTTTTCATCCTTCACTTCGCCAGGCGCGGCAGGAAGTACGTTTGAGACCTTTTTTTCGATTTCCAAAAGGCGCTTACTCACGGCGGACTGAGCGGCATCCTGCTCGGCCTTGATTTGATCGCGCAGCACTGCTGCAGCACGATCATGCTGATCGCTTTTTTCTCGAATCAGCTTTGCCGTTGCTTCTTGCTGCTGCGTGACGAGTGCCTCCATGCGGGCAAACCCTTCACGGACTTCTCGAGCAAGCTCATTGACACGGTTTTTATCGGCTTCTGCCGCTTCAGCTCGTGCATTGCGGGCTTCTTTGTGAGCCTGTCGAAGTTCAACCACGACGCTTGCCTGCTGCCAAAGATTGTAGAAAGCCTGAAGCACGACAACGATTCCGAATGCTGCCGCAACAATCACACCCAGAGGCGCTTGAATTTCTTGGTAGACCAGATTGACCGTCATGTCTTGCGAGAGTGCAGACCAATTGATCACGAGGAACACGGCCAGCAAAACGAGGACAAGGAGCATGCAGAGCGTGCGGAGCTTCACTTTATTTCTCCACTATGGGGAAGGAAATCAACCTTCTTATAATACCGCGTGGCCGCCGACGGCCGCTTTGGAGCAACGTGTCATCCTTTAAGAAGATGCCGCCGAAGACTCCCCAAAAAGCTTTCATTCTTTGAGTTAGTAGTCATGAAGTTCGATCCTCGCTTCCCGCGTCTGCACATCGTCGACCACCCCTTGGTCCAGCACAAACTCTCCCTGATGCGTGACAAGCGCACGAGCACTCGCGACTTCCGCGAACTTCTTACTGAACTGGCTATTTTGATGGGTTATGAGCTCACTCGCGATTTCCCGGTTGCCCTTGAAGACATTGAAACGCCGGTAGCCAAATGCAAGTCGCCCATGCTTTCAGGCAAAAAGTGCGTGATTGTTCCGGTACTTCGCGCGGGTTTAGGCATGTCTGACGGTCTTCTCACACTGATGCCTTCGGCCCGTGTCGGTCACATCGGTCTTTATCGTGATGAGAATCACCGTCCGGTCGAGTACATGGTGAAGCTTCCGGATCTTGACGGCCGCACCTTCATCGTCGTCGATCCGATGGTAGCCACGGGCTATTCGGGCGCGCACGCCGTTGATGTACTTAAGAAACGCGGTGTCCCCGGTGACTCTATTCGCTTCATGGCACTCGTAGCTGCCCCCGAAGGCGTTGAAGTTTTCTCGAAACTTCATCCCGATGTTGATCTCTACGTAGCCTCTCTTGACGACCACCTGAACGAAAATGCTTATATCGTTCCAGGACTTGGTGACGCCGGCGACCGCATTTTCGGCACGAAGTAATTCGGCAGCAAACTCTCGCAGCGCCGTTACTCAGCAAAGAGCCCTCCGACAATGTTCGAGGGCTCTTTTTATATCCGAAGACGAAGCACTTACTGCTTTATCTTTCTTCTGTTTACATAAAACTGTTTGTCATTAAAGTATCTTCAATGCGTCTCGAAAGGGGACTGAGTATTGCAATATGAAAACAGAATTTTTTGAACATGAAAAATAGGGGTAATCCCTTTAATCGAGAAATATTCATGTCTAACAGCAAGATTAATATAGGTATATATGCGTAATAATGATGGTACAAAGGGGTTGTAGCCGATTTACTCGATTTTTTATATTGATATAAGTCAAGTAATGATCGTCACAATGGATTCATCATTCGCACGAAGCAAAAAATATTTATCAGGTGTTTCCGAAGCGTCAGCTTCGCCGCCTCCATTTCTCGATCTTAGGACAGTCAATCATGACGACCCCTGATTCCATCAAGTATGCGCATACGCCTTCGGCCACAGACAATGTCTGGGGTGTCGGCCTCAAAGACGCCAAGCGTCAGAGCAAGTGCACCGCCCGTCTCGACGTGGCACAGTCCGTCACCGGTCTGATCCTCGGCATCTTCCTTTTCTGCCACATGGGCTTTACTGGCTCCGTGAATTTCGGCAAGGACCTCTTCGCCAACCTGATCGCCACCTCCGGCGGCGTCTGGCTTGACGGTGCAGACCACGCCTGGATGCACGTCCTCTTTGTGGGCTTCATCTTCTTGTGCGTAATCATTCATATGTTCTGCGCACTTCGCCGCTTCCCGACTTCCTACAAGAAGCTCCACGATCTGCACTCGCACGTCAAGCTTGTCCACCATGAAGACACGACCCTCTGGTACGTTCAGCTGATCACGGCCTTCGCACTCTTCTTCCTCGTGTTCCCGCATCTGATGACGATGCTCACGAACCCGCATGGCTTTGACCCGAACCTCATCGGTGTCCATACCTACCACAACGGTCTCCTCTACACGTTCATCTTCCTCGTGTGCACGGAACTCCACGGCATGATTGGCCTCTATCGCCTTGCCGTTAAGTGGGACATCTTCGCAAAGAACCCCGACAGCAAGATCATGGACCAACGCGCCGCCACGGACCGCACAGGTCTTCGCAAGGGCATGCTCGTCGTTGCCCTGCTGATGATCGTCGGCGGTTCCATCACGATGTGGACGAACTACTCCATCGGCGCAGACCAAGTTGCCAAGAACGCCGAAGCAGAACGTTATGTCGTTCCTGCTGAAGCCAACTGGTACGCTCCCGCGAAGTAACACCTAACGTCGTTCTCCTTCCCCCGAAGTTCTGCTTCGGGTGGCGGCGATGTAAAAAGCTCCTGCAGTTCATGAACTGCGGGAGCTTTCCTTTTGTGCTTCCGGCAGCGTCGAAGTCAACGTTCTTCAAGCGAGCGCAGTCTTTGAAAACCCATGAATGACGAATAGTTCCGGCGCATAAGTTCCATACAACTGAGCACTTCAACTACTGCGGCATCTTGGCACGCTCGAGCGGCACGAAACTCAAGCAAAACGATAAGCATTCGGCCGATATGCGCTGCGCCTGCTGAAAACAACTTCCGACAGCAGATTTCGAGATTAAGCAAGGCCGCATTCCAGAAAAAGAATGCGGCCTTGCGGCATGGATCTTATTTAGCCGTCGGCAAGGTGACTGAGCCCGTCAAAGCCAGCAGCCGGAAATGCCTTAACCCGGAAGTTCCGCTGCCGCTGCAGAGAGCCACTTTTGAGCACGGGGAGACACAAGCGGCATCAGCTTATTCCGCCGCTCTGCATTAAATGCATTGAGCAGCTCTACGCCTTCGCCAAAAGGCTCTTTGAACATTCGCACATCAATAGGCAGCATCGTCAACGCACGGAACTTAAGAAATTCTCCAAATTCCGTGGTCTGTTCCTGTTCGCAAACCATCAGGTTTTCAACACGGATGCCCCATCGCCCCGGTCGATACACGCCAGGTTCATCCGAGAGGACATTCCCTGGTTGGATGGCTACAGGCTGAGCGCGCGGCGAAATTGCCACCGGCCCTTCATGAACATTGAGAACGTAACCGACACCGTGACCAGTTCCATGCCCGAAGTCCAGACCGTGCGCCCAAAGATCAATGCGTGCAGCAGCATCGATTTGCGCCCCAGTAGCCCCAGCAGGGAACTTTAAATGGAGCAAGCGCAGCATCGCGCGCGTAACAATTGCTGCATCGCGGCGCATCGCAGGCGACGGATTGCCAATCGGCGTCATACGGGTAATGTCGGTCGTGCCGCATTCATACTGTCCGCCGGAATCGATGAGCAGCAGCCCATCGGGCTCGAGCACCGCACCTCCGTGAATAGGGGGCGTGTAGTGAGGCAACGCTGCATTGGGGCCATAAGCCGCTATGGTTGTGAAACTCTCTTCAAAAAATTCGGGATCTTTCGCGCGCCAAGCATGCAGCATCTGCGCAGCATCAGATTCGGTCAAAACATCGCCTGCCGCAAGACGTTCGTCAAGTTCGGCATAAAACTCCGCCAGTGCAACAGCATCCTTGAGATGTGCCTCCTCGATGGCCCGAATCTCTTCGGCCGACTTCACGCATTTGAGCATCATGGCGGGCGACGCGGAGCGCACCTGCGACTCGGGCGGCACAAGCGCTGCAAGCAAACTGTTGGTGTGGTCAGGATCGAGCATCACCTGCCCACGGAGCGCAGCCGCCGCCAGCGCTTCGTGGAGCGTAGAGGGCGATACGGTCGCAATACCCGCATCGGCGATCGCCCGCGCGGCTTCTGCTGAAAGTCTTTCGGCGTCAACGAAGAGCTCTGCGCTGTCCCGTTCGACTAGCAAATAAGCCAGAAACACCGGATTGCACGGTACGTCACTGCCGCGCAGATTTGTCATCCAGGCAACATCATCAAGCGCAGAAAAAAACACGCTTTGCGCACCCTTGTCCGCCATCATGCTGCGAACAGCTTCAAGCTTCTCGACAATACTTCTGCCGGGACGCTTCATGAGTCGGATGGGACTCATGCTAAGCGGAGGACGATCGGGCCAGATATCGGCCAACGGAAGCGAGCGCTCACCTGCAAGCGCATCCGCCTCAAAGCCTAAATCCTCCAAAAGCGATCTGAGCTTTTCCGCCAAATTCAAACTCACGAGCTCCGGGTCATAACCCACGATCGAACCTTGCGGCAGGTTTTCTTCGCACCATGCCGTAACGTGATCGAGAAAAGACCCAGTCAATTTCCGCCGGCAACTGCTTTTCAGCCTGCTCCCAATAACGGCTGTCAGCAATCAGTGCAGCATCCTCGGCCGATACGAGCAGCATGCCGGCACTTCCGGTGAAGCCAGAGAGTGCGGCACGCAGCGACCAATGGGCCGGAACATATTCACTCAGATGCGGATCAGCAGTGGGAATAATCACTGCGTCAATGCCCAGATTTTCCATGGCAGCCCGAAGCTTTGCCAAACGATCAAGTGCCTGCATGAATAGCATCCTTTAAAAGAGCTTTCGAACGATCACCGTCACAGGGAACCCCACGTGCTTTTCGCTCTCAGTGTCAGCCCCAATGCTGAGTGTGACCACTCGCCAACCTGCATCACGCATTTCACTGAGCGTCGTTGTAACACCCAGATCATCGCAGACGAGGGGCGTCTCACTCATGCGTGAGAGCACTGTCACCGGACGATCGGTTGTACAAGTAGTTTCGGAATGGTGAGGCGCGTCAAGCAGCGGGTCTCTTGTTTGTGTCGAAGATGACCCGGAATGGCCGGAGCGGCTGCCGCTGCCCGTATTCGGAGCAACAGCACAGCCCGCAAGCACCAGTGCGGACAAAAGAACCGCGGCAAGCGCCAGTCGACGCTTGCAAGAGGGAACTGTGAAATACATCGAGAGACTGCTTCTTGATGATAGAAATGGTCTCTCGATTCTAGCTTCGCAGCGGACTGCGCTCATGCTTTAGTTAAACATGCTTACTCGTCTGAGCCGGGCGATTCACCGCCATCGTTGCCCTCAGGCTTGCGGCCGCCGCTCTTTTTGCGGAATTTTTGATATTTCCCGAATTTCTTCTGACCGTAATTTTTGGGGCCGCCAGCGAAGCCCCCCTTGCGGTTATTGAATTTCCCCTTTCGGTTTCGCTGACTGCCGTCTTCACTGCCGAAAACAGTATGCAGCCCCGTACGATCAGCCGATTCAGGCATCATCTGCGCAAATGAAAGCGTTGTGGGACGATCTTCTGCGCCGTAGGTTGAAGTCGTCTGCCATGGCATGGCCTGCGTCTTCCGCTCACTTTTCATCCGATAGTGGATGGAATTGCCGAAGTTGTCGTCATCGATATCCTCACGCGGCACACGAGACGCTTGAGTTTTGCGCGGCATCCGCGGGCCTTCGTTATCGGCTCGATTAAAGCGATCCGTCTCTCCAGCACCCGCATCTCCAGCTTCGCGGAATTTCTGCGTCTTTTTCTTGAAAGGCTTCTTGAACTTCTTATTCGGCCAAGACTTCTTGCGCTTTTCCTGACGCGGAGCATCAGCTTGAAAGCCGCCGACCCCTTCTGCAGCATCCCCAGAACGCTGAGTAAAGAACTCTTCGGCCTCACCGTCGATCTTCTCGGGCGGAATGTTGGTCGACGCATCACTCTCACTGCGCTCACCCATTGCCGGAATCTGCCCCTCACGCGACTCAGCTTCGCGAGCTTCACGAGCCTCACGTGCTTCGCGACGCTTCATCATTGCTGAACGCAGGCCGCGGCCCTTGCGGAATTCCTTCCGAGGCTTTTGCTGCTTTTGTTCATTCGGGCGATCATCACCCTGCAGAACGGCTGATGACAGAGCAACCTCCTCTTTGGGCATCCTCTCAGGATTTACAGGCTCCGTTATGCCATCGGCAACCGGAGGCGTTGTCATTGGGAGCAGCAGCAAATCACGGTTTTCTTCTGCAGGCAAAACGGGCGGTTGTTCACCTCCCATCTGCTTTCTTTTCTTGAAAGTTTTTTGCAGTCCCTGCTTTTTAGATTTCTTAAATTTGCTGCCTTCTTTAGTACGTGCCAGACCGTTTTGCGTGTTTTTCTTTGAGTAAGCACCCGCCTTCTTTTTCTTCCCTGGCTGAGCGACGGAGAGAATGCCTTCAATCTCATTCAAGGGTTGATCGGCACGTTGTTTTTGACGGCGAATGGTGCCGCGCTTGCCGACCATCTGATGGGTCATGCGGCCGCCGGATTTCATTTCACGCCGCATGCGGGCCTGCGCAGCACGAAGCTCTACTGTATTGGAGGAAAGCGGCTCAGTAATGGTTACTGCCGGGCCTTCAACAGCATGCGGTACATAACCCGCACGGATTGTGAGAGTACGGCGATGCGGAGCTTCACTATCGTCATCGAAATGCGCCTCGTAGCCGCCGTCATCTTCCTCATCATCGAAAGATTCGTCCTCATCCGTCTCATCGCCGAGATCTTCGGCTTCGTCCGTACCGTCTTCTGCTCCGTAGGCCTCTTCAATCCATGAAAAGTCCTCATCTGTGTTATCAGCCTTCGAAACAGGCTCGACTTCTTCATGATCTTCCTGCGCGAAGAGGTCATCCTCTTCGCCCACCTCTTGCGCCGTTTCTTTTTCAAAAGCATCTTCCGCTTTCTCGGCTGCAGAAAGCATTTCCGGCACGTCGGCCGGCAGATCTCCCGTCACAACAATAGAGGATGCTGGCAGCGCTTGAGGCGCCAAAGCCGTCTCTACGGGCGTTTCTTCAATGACCGGCTCTGCCGTTTTCTGAGCCTCTGTCTGTGTTTCAACAGGCGTCGACTTTCTCGTTTTCCGGCGGACTGGCTTCTTTTGAGGTTTCTTTTCAATGAGTTCTTCCGTATCAGCGCGGCTAGACTCTGCCGATACAGAAACCGGCACTGCTTGCGGCAGCTCCTGAGTGACGGCCGCCGAGGGCGTGCCGCATTGAATCGCTTCAGGATAGCCCGGGATCTCCGTTGTCGGCAGTCGATCCCTCAATGCAGTCCAGCAGGCGCGTTCGCGAAGCTGTTGGTTTTCACCGTTGTCAAGGTACTGCACATCTTCGTCCGCGAGCTTGGCACCGGTTTCATTGAGAAGTCCCCAGTTTTCGCTGCCTACGTCGTTGCGCAGCTGCACAAAATCTGCAATCTGCGAAGCGAGAAAAATGGTCGACACGCGACCAAAACGCGGTCGTTCCGGAGAGGGTGGAAATGCGGCTTTGGCTGCACATTCTTCATATCTAGCAGCACTGGTCGGCAGATCACCGAAGATTACATGATCAAAAAAACCGTCCGGGAAAAGCTTGGCCAGAACCTCAGTGGCCGCGATGACTTTAGGGTTCCCATTCGTCCAATACTGTTCGGCATCCGCGGGCGTATAAATTTCAAAAACGCCGGGCGCCATCCATTTTTCTTCTAGAAAAACCTCCGCAAACTCCGCCGCTCGCTTTCGGCCGGCAATGACGAGAATGCGTTCACCGTCAGGCACCGCCTTGATCAGCCTCATAACTTCTGCCAGACGTCCGCGTCGTTTCACCAGACGGAACGCTTCAAGAATATCCGGTTCGCGCCATCGTCCGAGAAGCCGCACAACATTGGTGGATGGGAAGAGCGCACGTACGAGACGCTCGGTATCCGTGCTGCGGCTTCCCATGGTGAAAATGATGCCGCAGCGTGCGGTCTTGCTCATTTCCGTTGCGGCATCTACCAACCGGCGCCATAACGCAGGCTTCGCTGCAAATTCATCCACCCGATAAACAGCCGTCGTTTTCAGCGCTGAGAGCTTCAGGCCGCTGCGTTCGAATTCAGCTTCCAAATAGTCCAACGGGCCGGCTGCAAAATCGATGCCAGTTTCAATTTCTCGCATGCGCGGAACATTTCGCCCAATGCTGACACCCGCCGCCTTAAGCCCCGAACCATGCGTGAGCCGCTCAAAAAGTGCTGCAGCAACAATCGCATCTTCCGGATGATTCGTTATGAGAAGTCCTTCGGGCAGGCGGCCTGTCTCCAACGAACGACGAGAAGCAAGCGCTTTCGCAGCAAAACCAATGACCAGCGCAGTGAGTTTGCCCGCACCGTCATGCCCGGAAACGAGCGTTCGCTCACCGGCAAGGAAGCGCCGAATAATTTCGCATTGATCGACCGTAAGATCAGCAAGGCCGGCGGCCTCAAGATTCTTTTGCAGTTGTTCGGGGAGATTGTCTAAAGTCATAGACGTATTTTGAGCATAGGAAACTGTCCACACCGAGCGTTGCCTTCTTGGCAACTGGACTTCAGGAGGCGCGGCTCAACGCGCTGAACCTCTTGCGAACAGAAAGGAGGCTCCGAAGTGCTCTGAACGGGCAGCTTGCAAAAACGCTGGCGGAGACCGCTCGCGGCTTCACATATAGTGTTTGAGTCTTTTTGATGGCGCCGCGGCGCAAGAGCGCGAGCAGATCATCCGTTCTCGTCACATGCAGCCTTAAGGAGCAAGCGACCTGATTTCAATGTCTAAACAGATGACCGCAGACTCGGAAATCGTCGCGGCTGACGGACTCAGAAGTCCGCCTCAATTTGGAATGTCCAACAGCCGAGCGAACTCGATGCGGATGGAGTGCGGCTGTTCTTTGCGGCTTCAATACCGCGTTCCTCATTTTAATGGCGGCGGCCGCGTGCGCAAGAGCTTGCAAGAGCTTATATGCGCTTCGTCTTCAGCCGTTATGATTTCATCCGTATGAAATGCCAGCTGAAGACCATTCGAAGACAGTTCGGCAATCCTCTCCAACCCTAATTTTGCAAGGAATACCATCATGGCACTCGAAAAACTCATTATTGAAGATATTGTCGAAGGCACTGGCCCCGGCGTTGCAGCCGGTGACCGCATCTCCGTGCACTATACGGGTAAATTCGAGGACGGCACCGTTTTCGATTCCAGCGTGGAACGCGGTGAACCCATCGATTTCACCTGCGGCGTCGGCATGGTTATCCCGGGCTGGGATCAGGGCCTCATCGGCCTCAAGAAGGGCGGCAAACGCCGCCTTTCGATCCCCTATGCTCTGGCCTACGGCGAGGCCGGCTATCCAGGCGCCATTCCGCCCAAGGCTGATCTCTACTTTGATGTGGAGCTTGTCGGCATCAAGTGATCTGAGTGCTCACGCTGATCCTAAGGCCGCCGAAACTTCGACGGCCTTTGTTTGGGTTGGATATTGCTTTGAAGGCTGAAGCGGTTTTCAGAGTCCCAGAATCGGCGCCTTGGCCCCGAATCGAGCCAGCAATTCCCCTGATTCGCACACGGGCAGACCCATGATTGCGGAATAACTGCCTGAAATGCGGCAAATGAAAAGTCCTGCTGCGCCTTGAATGCCGTAGCCGCCTGCTTTGTCATACGGTTCAGCCGTAGCCGCATAGGCCGCAATTTCAGCATCAGAAAGCTCACGCATTTCAACGGTTGACGTCACCACCACCGAATCCCATTCGGTGCGGCTAACCCCCACCGCCACTGCGGTACGCACTTCGTGCGTGCGTCCCGACATGCTTCGCAAAAAAGCTTCCGCCTCCGCACGATCGCGAGGCTTTCCGAGAACCCGACCGTCAAGGCTCACTACTGTATCAGCCGCCAAAACCGGACGGTCCTCTCTGGCATCGGGCAGTTCATTGCGTGCGCAAAGCCCATCCATAAGCTTCACAACGGCAGTGCGCAGTACATAGTCCTCAGGCGTTTCGCCCGGCTTTTCCTCTTCATCGCCGGCAAACCAACCACGAGGCGCCTTCGGGTCAGCGAGCACAACGGGTTCCCAGCCGAGATTGGAGAGAATCTCGCGGCGGCGCGGACTTTTGCTGGCCAAATAGATAAGCGTATCCATCTCTCTTCCTCAGGCGCGGTGGTAAGGGTGCCCGGCTTCAATTGACCAGACGCGGTAGAGCTGCTCGGCAAGAAGCACGCGTGCTAGTGCATGGGGCAGCGTCATTGCCGAGAGACGAACTGTCGCTCGCGCAGCAGCCTTCACCTCGGGTGCAAGGCCATCCGGTCCGCCGATGACGAAAACCACACGATCGCCTTCGCCGCCCCACGCATGCATTTGCCGCGCAAGATCGACCGTTGTCAGATCTTTGCCGTGCTCATCGAGCACCACTACAAAATCACCTGGTTCGATCGCAGCAAGAAGGCGCTCAGCCTCAAGCTGCATCAGCTTCGCTGGCGTTTGTCCGGCGCGATGCTCCGTGCGAATTTCCTTCAGATCCACACTCCAGCTGCGAGGAAAACGAGCAAGGTACCCCCGCACGGCTTCCTGCGCCCAATCGGCAATGTGCTGACCAACGGCAAGAATGCGCACTCGCATTATTCGGCGCTCTGCTCGGGCTTATGCGCACGATGCGGCATCAGATGCGGAGCGCATTCCGTCTGAGCCTTGAGGAAAAGCTCCTTGCCGCCCCAGATTTCTTCAAGGTTGTAATAGTCGCGAACATTAGGCTGCAGCACGTGACAAACAACCTGACCGCAGTCCACCAGCACCCATTCGCCCGTGTCGTCACCCTCCATGCCAATCACGCTGCCGCCGGCTTCCTTGACAGCATGCGAAACTGCATACGCGAGGGCCCGAGTCTGACGGCCGGAAGTGCCCGAGGCGATCACGACACATTCAAACTGATCTGTAAGTTCTTCCGTATTGAAGACCTTGATATCGCGCGCTTTGACGTCTTCAAGAGCGTTGATGATGGTTTGAGTAAGCGTTTCGAGTTCCATTGATTTCTCTTTTAAACTGAATTCCTTCTGCCTCCAAAGGCAGTCGGTTAAATAAATTTTTTTTAATCGTGCGCACCGTAAAGTCCGCGGCCGCGCATATAGGCAGCCACTTCAAGCGGCAGCCATCCGTCCACGCATTTCATGGCGACCGCAAAAGGCAACCTCCGTATCAGGCGCCGCACTTCGGTAGCACTAGCCTCGTGTGGGGCCATTTCGAACTGCGCAATGCGTCCAAAAGTCGTGGTTGTCAGCAATTCAGGCGCCGTCCACCGATCTGCGCTCCAGGCTTCGACCTCTGCAGACGCTGAAAGCGGTGCGCCGGCGCGCCGGCAAATACCGAGCGAAGCATAGTCAAGAAGATTGCGCCAGTGTTTCCAGGTATGAAGGTTTGTCCATTGATCACCCCCCAGAATAAGAACCAGCGGAATCGCAAAGCCCAACCGTCGACGCAATGCCATCAGCGTATCAATCGTATAGGTGGGACCAAGCCTCATGAGTTCAATTGTCTCAATCCCAATGCCTGCATCTCGGTCTGTTCCGACAGCGAGCTGGAGCATTTCCAAGCGCTCCTGTGCCGGCGTGACTAAATCCTTCTGCCATGGCGCTCCCGCCGGCAGCAAATCCACCCGCACCAGACCCAGTGCCCTGCGCGCTGCGCGTGCAAGTTCCAGATGACCGCAGTGCACCGGATCAAATGTGCCGCCAAGCAGACCGATACCGCGAGGAATCATGATGGATTCTTCACAAGCGAAGCAAAACCGCGAACGGCCCGACCATTCTGAAATTCCACACCAAGCCAATCGAGTTCCAGCTCCTGCAGTCCGCGGGCATTTTTGAGAAAGCGCTGGCTAAACCAGAACTGCCAGCCGAACCCATCGTTATAAGACGGAATGCCGACAGCCTCTGCCGATTGTTTAGGCGTCATGTCAAGACCGACGCGACCGAGACGTACGGGGAGGTCAGTACCAACAAGTTTTCCGCAGTGAGCTGGAATTCGCTCGGACGTTACGCGTTCAATCTGAGCTTCTGTAACGGTTTTCAGATCCGACGAAATGAGCCAGAGCAATATGGGTTTGCCGCTCTCCGTTCCCTCAAAGCACGCATAGTCGCGCTCAAAAAGACCGGTTCCTTCCCGCAGACGGGCTGCACCCCAACGAAGCGCAGCCGTTTCGAGTTCGGCTTCGCCCAGCTGCAGCCGCTCGCGCCCTATCTGCACATAGGCTGCCGGCGGCTCAGCCAAAGTCGCCGGCGCATTCAGTGCCGTCGACGGATAACCAAAAGGAGCAGTATGCGCACCATTATCCCCAAGTGAACCGGCAGAAGCGCCGGACACGGGCAGAACTAAAGTGAGCGCAGCAAGCGCAAAGAAGCGGAACGTTCCTGATTTTGTCATAAGGTCCAGAAATAGCATTCCGGCAAAGACCGGGACTGAGAACGACATTAGCATTCTCAGTCCCTCTCTGCGGGGAGATTTGCACACAAAGGCTCATCATCCCGAAACAGTTTGTTGGCTGGCAATCAGCGGTTGATCGCTCGCCAGCCAATGTCTCGGCGCATCTGCATACCGTCGAACTTAACACCGTCAGCAAGCTTGTAGGCCATCATTTGCGCCTGCGCCAAAGGTGAGCCCAGTCCCACGGCACAAAGCACGCGGCCGCCGGATACGACCACACGTCCCTGCTCATCGGTCTTCGTACCCGCATGAAAAATACGCGAATCAGCAGTATTTTCAGGCAATGTGATCACGGCCCCTTTTTCCGGAGAAGTCGGGTAGCCCTTCGCGGCCAGCACGACACCCAATGCACTGCGCGGATCCCAGTCGATCTCAGCCGTATCGAGCTTGCCGTCGATGGCCGCCTCAACCGTTTCGGCGAAGTTGCTGCGAATACGCATCATGATAGGCTGCGTCTCCGGGTCACCCATGCGGCAGTTGAATTCAAGCGTGCGAACGTCATTGGTCCCATCAGCACGGCGCTTGATCATCAGGCCGGCATAGAGGAAACCCGTGTAACGGATGCCGTCGCGAGCCATGCCTTCCACCGTCGGGCGAATGATTTCACGCATCACCTGATCATGAATTTCTGGCGTCACTACCGGCGCGGGGGAATACGCACCCATGCCGCCCGTGTTGGGACCCTGATCGTGATCGAGCAGACGCTTATGATCCTGGCTCGTGGCGAGCGGGAGAATATGTTCACCGTCGACCATTACGATGAAGGAAGCCTCTTCACCTTCAAGGAAATCCTCAATGACCACGCGAGCACCGGCAGCACCAAACTGATGCCCTTCAAGCATGGAATCAATGGCTGAGACAGCTTCTTCAACGGTCATGGCCACGACCACCCCTTTGCCCGCAGCCAGCCCGTCTGCCTTAACGACAATCGGCGCGCCCTTCTTTTCCACATAGGCTCGA
>OGOF01001074.1_pt1 | contig 17937 bp, 10 predicted proteins | sample 1552621 | NCBI WGS metagenome assembly OGOF01 (sample SAMEA2580156, study PRJEB22360) | human gut metagenome | biome: human gut; feature: human-associated habitat; material: faeces | place: Denmark | collected 2008/2010
GTACAATTTTTCTTACCATAAGCGTTAATTTTAATTGGTTTTTTAAAATAAAAAGTTATCATTGTGCGTTAACTTACACAACATCATGATATTCAGCGCACAAGGTCTTTTCTGGCGCAAAATCGGCTAATTCAGACGTAATAGACTGATTAAAAGGCTTTTAAATCTCTGTAAATGCCTTACCGGATTGTTGTAGTGTTACTATAAAGTAACCGTCTCACACGGGCTAACATCTATACAATAAGATATTTAGGCTGAATAATACATTATTCGGGGGTTACTTAATCATTACCTTTAATGCGGTTTGCATATTGTTATTAGGTTAAACACAAAAGGTTATTTGAGCAATGAGAAACACGTTTAATGTATTGTTTTACATCAAGAAAAACGCGCCTCTCCGGAATGGGAACGCCCCGATCATGGGACGCATCACGATCAACGGGGAGCGGACGCAGTTTTCCACGCGCCTCTCGGTCGCACCCGAACACTGGGACGTCGGTATGGGGCGTGTCGCCGGGCGGAGCAATGCCGCCGGCAGAATCAACGAACAACTTTCGAATATCCACTACCACATCGAAAGGTGTTACAACAAGTTATTCTACGAGCAGTCGTTCGTAACTCCGATGATGGTCAAAGAGATGTATTTCGGCGCCAATCTCCGGCAGGAGACCGTGCTCGCCTTTTTCAGGCAGCACAACGAAGAATTCAACCGTATGGTCGGCATCAGCCGCAGCAAGGCCACATATTATAAATATAGGTGCGTCTGCAAGCATCTGGCAAACTACATCTGGGACAAGTACGACCGGAAAGACCTGATGTTCAAGGAGCTCAACCGGGAATTCCTCACGGGCTTCCACGCCTATATCGCAAAGGAAGCCGGGTATAAAAAAAAACACGATCTGGATTTACATGATCGCCCTGAAACACATCCTCATGCTGGCCCGCAGCAAGGGATATATGGACAAGGATATCTTTGCCAATTACAAATTACAAAGCGAATTCGTAACACGCAACTACCTGACCATGGATGAAATAAACCGAATGATGCAGTATGAGAACGAGGATGTCACCTTACAACTTGTCAGGGACACGTTTTTGTTCAGTTGTTTCACGGGATTGTCCTATGTCGACATCCGAGGCCTGGTGCCGCAGAATATTCAGAAAATAAACAAACAGCTGTGGGTCAACACGACCCGCCGCAAAACGGGGTCTGAGGTCAATGTACGGCTGTTTACCGTGCCCTACAATATCCTGTTGAAATACATGCCCGCATCGGGCTCCGGACGGATATTCGACCTTCCGAGCAACGGGTGGTGCAATAAATGCCTCGACAAGATTGTCGCCGAAGCGGGGATTCCGAAAAAGATCACGTTCCATGCGGCCCGGCACACGTTTGCCACGACAATTACCCTTTCGCAGGGTGTCGCCATCGAAACAATCAGTAAATTACTGGGACATAAAAACATACGCACAACGCAGATCTATGCGAATATCACCCATTCGCATATCAGCGGAGAGATGGAACGCCTGTCAAAACGTATCAACTCGCTGTGCCCCGACTGGACGCCGTCGGGCATGCCGAACGAGTCGGAAAGGCTCTACTAAGTCACTTTTTTCACCCCTTGCATCCCCTTCCGGCTGGGGAAAATCCCGAAATCAACAAAAAACGCTCCGAAATGGCGATTGCAAATTGTAATCGCCACAGGCCTTATACGCGAAAAATCGTAAGCCGTCAACCACAATTTGAAAGATAGCTGTAACCGCGTTAAATTTTTTTAATAATTTATTTGTAAATGAGTTAGCAATCCGTTATCTTTGCTTGTGAACTTTTTATTTTAAAATTAATTTAAAATTAACGCTTATGGTAAGAAAAATTGTACTATCGTTAATTGCCGTTTTGGGGATTTGCGCCGTTGCAATGGCCCAGAACCAGCAGGTTTCCGGTACAGTTACCGATGCCGCCGGTGCTCCGGTGGCTGGAGCCACAGTCATGGTCGAGGGCCAGCATATCGGTACCACGACAGGTACGAACGGCACCTTCTCGCTTGCAGCCCCTGCAAACGGGAAACTGGTCGTTTCGTTCATCGGGTATGACACCGAGACCGTCGCGATCGCCGGGCACACCCATGTTTCGGTGACGCTCAAGGAGAATGCACAGGCGATCGACAATGTAGTCATCACGGCCTTCGGTGAAATCAAGAAGAAGGATTTTACCGGTTCGATCGCATCGGTTTCGGCCGGTGAAATATCAAAGACCACCGTTGCTTCCGCTTCGCGAATGCTGGAAGGTGCCGTTACCGGTGTGCAGTCGTACAGCTCTACGGGACAGCCCGGTGACGACGCTTCGATCATCATCCGCGGTATCGGTTCGATCAATGGAATCCAGACCGCACTGATCGTCGTCGACGGCGTGCCTTATTCGTCGGCGCTTTCGACGATCAACCCGCTCGATATCGAGTCGATCGTCGTGTCGAAGGATGCCGCTGCCAATGCGCTGTACGGTTCGCGTGCCGCAAACGGCGTGGTTTTCGTCACCACGAAGAAGGGAACGCGCAACCAGAAGGCCAACATCATGTTCGAAGCCAAGTGGGGTTGGAACCAGCAGGGTATCAAAGAGCATGAGACCATGCAGAACCCCGGCGACTATTACGAATATGTATACGGCGGGCTTTATAACTACCTTGAGGCGAATAATCCGGGGGCGAGCCATGCTGCGCTTGCCAATGCGGCGAACTCCAACCTCATGCCCGTGCTCGGAAACTACATGGCCTACAAGATCCCGGACGGCACGACGCTGATCGACCCCGCCACGGGCAAGCTCAATTCCGACGCGAAACTGCTCTATGCCGACAACTACGACGACTACCTGTTCACCAAGCAGTTCCGTCAGGAATACACGCTGAGCATCAGCGGCGGCAACGACAATATGGACTACTATGTTTCGGGCAGCTTCCTCGAAGACCCCTCGTACGTAATCATGTCGGGATTCAAGCGTTACTCGGGCCGCGCCGCCTTCAATGCACAGGCCACCAAGTGGCTGAAGGTCGGGACGAACCTTTCGTATTCGCGCCGCGACATCGACAGCCCCGGCTATTCGGGTGCCAACACGGGTAACGTGTTCCTGTGGACGATGTGGCAGAACCCCACCGTGCCGTACTACGCCCGCGACCTGGACGGTAACATCCGTTACAATGCCGACGGCACGAAGATGTACGAACAGGGCAACGGCACGACCCTTTCGCCCTACGGTGCGACGCAGGATCAGTTCAACTCGTTCAACAACTTCGCGCACCCCGTGCAGTCGATGAGCCGCGATATCAACAACTCGGTTCGCGACAACCTCTACGCCAATTTCTACGGCGAGATCGTATTCCTGAAGGATTTCAAGTTCACGGCCAACTTCACGCTGGACAACGTGTACCGGATGGATACCTTCTATTATAACAATGAATACGGTACGGCTGCCACGTCGACCAACAACGGTCTTGTCGAGAAGTACAACGACAACTATTTCTCGTACAATACCCAGCAGATGCTCAACTGGAACAAGACCATCAAGGAGCACCACAACTTCGACGTACTGATCGGCCACGAGTTCGGTAAGACCGACACGCGCGTCGTGGACGCCTACAAGAAAAATATTTTCTACCCGGGCATCCCCGAACTGGGCAACGCCGTTTCTCAGTACCAAAACGGTTCGACCTCGAGCACCGTGGTGACCGCCATCGAAGGCTATTTCGCACGTGTGAACTATAACTACGCCGGCAAGTATTTCTTCTCGGGTTCGTACCGCTACGACGGATCGTCGCGCTTCAAGTACGACAAGTGGGGCCACTTCTGGTCTGTGGGCGCCGCATGGCGTATCAAGGGCGAGAGCTTCATGGACAACGCTACGTGGGTCGACGAACTGAAACTGCGCGTCAACTACGGTGTGGCCGGCAACCAGCTTTCGGCTTCGTATCCCTACACCAACCTCTGGACGATCGGGGAAACCAACGGCCAGATCGGCATTACGCAAGCCAGCACGGGTAACCGCAATCTTTCGTGGGAGCGCAACTACCAGATCGACCTGGGTATCGATTTCCGCCTGTGGAACCGTTTTTACGGTACGGTCGACTACTATAACCGCCGTACGCACGACCTGATCTGGAACCGTCCGACCCCGTCGTCGACGGGCCTTGCGAGCCGCCTGGAAAACGTCGGTATCCTGGCTAACCGCGGTTTCGAAATCGACCTGGGCGTGGACATCCTCAAGCATAAGGATCTCTACTGGAACTTCGCGGTCAACGCCTCGTTCGCACGCAACCGCCTGATCGACTATCCTTCGGAGCTGGGCAACCCGGCGTTGGGCGGCGACTACATCAGCGGTAATTTCCTGCGCGGCAAAGGCAAGTCCTACTACAACCTCTACCTCTTCAAGTTTGCCGGCGTAGATCCCGAAACCGGCCAGGAGACGTTCTGGAAAGATGTCGTGGACGGCGAAGGCAAGGTTACGGGCCGTGAAAAGACCTTCAATATCAACGAAGCCACGCAGTACGAGATTGGCGATGCGCTGCCCGACGTGACGGGTGGTTTTCGCACCTCGTTCCGCTGGAAGAACTTCGATTTCATGCTGGCTGCGGCTTACCAGATCGGCGGCCGCCAGTGGGACGGCAACTCGGCCAACGTATATGATCCGGGACGTGCCGGTTTTGCAGCCTCGCAAGACCTCGTGGGCAACACCTGGACGCCGGAGCATACCAATGCCAAATTCCCCAAGCTGATGTTCAACGGCACCTGGAATTTCGTACGTTCGAACTGCGACTACCTCTACCGCGATGCTTCCTACTTCAGCCTCAAGACGATCAACGTCGGCTATACGCTGCCCAAGCGCTGGACGTCGAAGATCTGCATCGAGTCGCTGCGTGTCTTCTTCGCCGCCGACAACCTCTACTTCACCTCCGCGCATACGGGCTTCGACCCGCGTACCGCTTACACGGGACAGAACGCATTCGGGTTCCCGCAGGCGAAGACCTTTACTTTCGGTATTACGATGAACTTATAATAAACGAGATATTAGCGTATGAAAAACATAGTATATTACATCGCAATAGCTACGGTGCTCCTGTTCGCATCCTGTGCGAGCGAGCTCGACACCGAGCCTTCGGGCAGCCAGGTGTCGGATGAGCAGCTGGCCGAACTGATCAAGGAGAATGCCGACCTCGTGCTCGCCCCCATGATGCAGGGAGCCGTCAACTACATGCATACCGGCAACCGCCAGGCAACGACCAACGACCGCGGATTCATGGTCTGGAATCTGGGTATGGATTTGCAGGGCAACGATATGGTGCTCACGAAACTGACCAACTGGTTTGCCGACGAATATATGTTCGAAAGCATCCGTGCCCAGACCAATGCCTATACGGCAGACCGCTGGTACTGTTACTACAAGATCGTCTATCAGTCGAACCAGATCCTCGACCTGATTCCCGACGATGCTACGGGCAAGGCGCTGGTATATAAGGCTCAGGCGCTGACCTACCGCGCGCTGGCTTACTATTACCTGATGTGCGTTTACCAGGACGACTACATGCACGGCGGCAAGGATAAGGCGGGTGTCCCCCTCTATCTGACCGTCGAGGGTGCCAAGGGACGCACCCCGTCGACCGAGGTTTACAGCACGATCACGACCGATTTGCAGAACGCCATCGCGCTGTTCGAGCAGGAAGGCTACGATCCCAAGAGTTCGACGGCGGACATCGACCAGACGGTTGCGAACATGGTGCTGGCTCGCGTGGCACTGACGACGGGCGATTACACCACGGCAGCCAATGCTGCCGGGGCGGTGATTTCGGCAGGCTACTCGCTCATGAACGAGGAGCAGTATACGACTTCGGGTTTCCAGAGCACCTCGCTTCCCGAGACCATCTGGGGCTACACGTGGGCTGCTTCCACGTCGCTCGGCAACCGTTCCTTCGCATCGTTCATGTCGATCACGGCCGTGGACAATGCCAACAACAAGGGTATCTACATGGCTATCGACGACCAGCTCTACAACCAGATCGCAGCTACCGACTACCGCAAGAAGAATTTCAATGCGACCGAGACCACGGTCGGGGAGTTCACCTATCCGGCCTATTCGAACGTCAAGTTCAACACCCCGACCTACGAGGCTGACGAAATCTACATGCGCCTGTCGGAGGCATACCTGCTGAAGGCCGAGGCCGAAGCCCGCGGCGGCAACAGTTCCGCAGCCCAGCAGACGCTTTACGACCTGGTGTCGAAGCGCGATTCGGGTTATGCAAAGTCCTCGAATACGGGCGAAGCACTGCTGAAGGAGATCTTCCTGCAGAGCCGTATCGAACTCTGGGGTGAGGGGCACGAATTCTTTACCAACAAGCGCTTCAACGTCGGTGTAGACCGTACGGCATCCTCCAACCACACGCACAAGCTGGTCAAGGCTGCCGGCAAGGAATTCACCTACCAGATTCCGCTGTCGATCGAGCTGAACAGCAATCCATACATCAATGCGGCCGACCAGAATCCGCTTTAGTGGTTAATACTTATTTTCTGGGCCCGGAAGTCGTGACGCTTCCGGGTTTTTTTATGCCCGTACCGTCCGGTGAGCAGTGTGCGTATTGATAGCCCCTCCCTGTCGCTGCCGGGATTCCGGCAGGGGGGCTTATGATGCCCGGGATAGCGTTACGGCATCCGGAGTATTGCCGCGATGCCCGGCGGAATTACCCGGATAAATCCTGATACGGGTTCCGGCAACTGTAATCCATACGGATTTTTTGGATTATATTGAGTCATATTATTCCATCCCGTTGATTTTCGGGGAATCGCAGGGCATTACCAGTCGTTTCCCGGTTATGTATTGGTAACTCAAGATATATGGCAAGCAGTCGTTAATATGCTGTAAATTAATTTTATACACCGCACCCTCAGGTAACTTTCAAGTTACCGCGCCTTTTCAAAACCGGATCGCAACCTTGCGTTTGATCATCTATATATATGATATTCAGCATCTTACCAGAATCGTAAAATCCTGCTCACAGGCTACTGGCTTTTTATTTTAAAAAACCAATTAAAATTAACGCTTATGGTAAGAAAAATTGTACTATCGTTAATTGCTGTTTTGGTGCTCGGCGCATATGCATTCGCCCAAAACAAACAGGTCTCCGGTACAGTTTCTGACGCAAACGGGAATCCCGTTGCGGGCGCTACTGTCATGGTAGACGGTACTTCGATCGGTACTACGACCAACGCGGCAGGCCAGTACTCACTTTCGGCTCCGGCTGACGGCACCCTTTCGGTGACGTTCATCGGATATGTGGGGCAACAGCTCCCCATCGCTGGCAAATCGCGCATCGACGTGACTATGCACGAAGATACGCAGGCGATCGACGACGTGATCGTGGTGGCGTTCGGTACCTCCAAAAAGGAGGCGTTTACCGGTTCCGCGACCGTCATCAAGGCGGATGACATCGCAAAGTCGCAGCAGTCGAACGTCGCCCAGTCGCTGGCCGGTAAGGTTGCCGGTGTCCAGATATCCAACGAATCGGGTAAACCGGGTGCCAACCCGATCGTCCGCATCCGTGGATTCAGTTCGATCAACGCCGAGAAAGACCCCCTGTGGATCGTGGATGGAACTCCCTACGAAGGAGACCTGAACAATCTGAATCCCAACGACATCGAGTCGATGACCGTTCTGAAGGACGCAGCATCCAACGCCCTTTACGGTGCGCGTGGTGCCAACGGTGTCATCATGGTCACGACCAAAAAGGCCCGTGGACAGGAAGCCACCGTCACGGTAGATGCCAAGTGGGGTGTGAACTCGCGCGCGATGCAGTCATACGACTACATCAAAAACCCGGCCCAGTATTATGAAACATACTACACGGCCCTGAACAGCTACTACCGGTCACAGGGCATGAGCGAGAGCACGGCACACGCCATGGCCAACAAGAACCTGGCCGCCTCGAAGAACGACGGCGGTCTGGGCTACATGGTTTACAGCGTGCCCGACGGCCAGTCGGTTATCGGCACAAACGGGAAACTCAATCCCAATGCTACGCTGGGCAACCGGGTCGTTTATAACGGACAGGACTACCTGCTTACCCCCGACGACTGGGAAGATATTGCTTTCCGCTCTTCGATGCGTCAGGAGTACAACGTGAGCGTATCGGGCGCCACGGATCGCAGTACGTTCTACGCCTCGTTCGGCTACCTGAATAACGAAGGTATCACCGAAAACTCGAATATGGAACGCTACACCGCCCGTCTGAAAGCCGATTACCAGGCCAAAAAATGGCTGAAGGTCGGTGCCAACGCCGGTTACGCCAACTTCACCTACAATTCGCTGAGCGCGGACGGGCAGGGAAACTCTTCGGCCAACCTCTTCGCCTTCACCTCGTCCGTAGCCCCCATCTATCCCCTCTACGTCCGTGACGGGCAGGGAAATATCATGAAGAACGACGCCGGCATCACGATGTACGACTACGGAGACGGAATGAACGCCGGTTTGACCCGTCCCCTGCTGCCGAATGCGAACGGTCTGGCGGATTCCCGCCTGAACACCGACCGTTCGGAAGGCAATGCCTTCAACGGCACGGGATTCTTCGACATATTGTTCCTGAAGGATTTCAAATTCACTTTCAATGTAGGTGTTTCGCTCGACGAGACCCGCCGGACGACCGTACAGAACCCCTATTTCGGACAGTTCGCCGATGAGAACGGTATCATAGGCAAATACCATACGCGTGATTTCTCGCACAACCTTCAGCAGATCCTCAACTACACCAAAGTCATCGGCAAGCACAATGTCAATGTAATGCTCGGCCATGAATACTACCAGCGCAGGCAGTACCTGCTTTACGGCAGCACGGCCAACATGTTCTCGCCCGACAACGACGAACTGGCCGGTGCGGTAATCGACAAGCAGAGCGCAACTTCGTATGTCATCACCTATAATAATGAAGGCTATTTCGGCCGCGCGCAATACGATTACGACGGTAAATATTTCTTCTCGGCTTCGTACCGCCGCGATGCCTCGTCGCGCTTCCATCCCTCGCACCGCTGGGGCAACTTCTGGTCGGTAGGTGCCGCATGGATCGTAACCAAGGAGAATTTCATGTCCGGGACGCACGGCTGGCTCGACATGCTGAAGGTCAAGGCATCGATCGGTTCGCAGGGTAACGACAAGATCGGTGACTACCGTTATGTGGATACCTACCGGCTCGCTTCGTCGAATGGAGAGATGTCCGTGGCATTCCTGGAGAAAGGTAATCCCAACATCACCTGGGAGACCAATACCAACTTCAACGCCGGTATCGAATTCGGCGTGCTCCAGAACCGCATATCGGGTAGCATCGAGTACTTCAACCGCAAGACGACCGACATGCTGATGGCATTCCCCACGGCACCGTCGCTGGGTTACTCTTCCTACTATGCCAACGTCGGCGACATGTCCAACAAAGGTATCGAGGTCGACCTGAACTTCACCCCGATCCGCAGCAAAAACGTGCAGTGGGACATCAACGTCAACCTGACGCACCTCAAGAACAAGATCATTTCATTGCCTCCCGAACGCCGCACCAAAGAGGTGGAAGGTTATTACGGCTACGCCGGCAGTAGCTTCTTCTACGGCCAAGGGCTGCCGCTGTATACCTTCTATATGAAGAAATACGCCGGCGTCTCGGAGGACGGACGTTCCATGTGGTATAAGGATGTAACGGACAAGGACGGGAAGCCGACGGGTGAACGAACGACCACCACAGCCTATTCGGAAGGTAGCGATTACCTCTGCGGCAATGCGATCCCCGACCTTTACGGCGGCTTCGGCACGAGCGTTTCGTTCTTCGGGTTCGATTTCGGCATCAACTTCAACTATCAGATCGGCGGCAAGATCTACGACTCGGGGTATGCCGCAGCGATGAGCACGCCGACCTCGACCGGCAGCATCGGCGTGAACTGGCACAAGGACATACTCAACGCATGGACACCGGAGAATCCGAACTCGAACATTCCGCGTATGCAGTACGGCGATTCGAACACGACGGATACCTCCGACCGTTTCCTGATCGACGCAAGCTACCTGACCCTGCAGAACATCAACTTCGGCTATACACTGCCGTCGAAGTTCACCCAGAAATTCGGAGTCGGCAAGATGCGTATCTACCTCGCCTGCGAAAACGTATTCTATTGGTCCAAGCGTAAGGGACTGGATCCGCGCTACGCAGACAATACGGACAACCAGGGCGTTCTGGGAACCTCGAATTACGCAACCTATTCTCCGATACGCACCATCTCGGGCGGTATCAATATCCAATTCTAATCCATAACCAGCTAATTATTCGGATATGAAAAATATACTGAAAATATCTATAGCAGCCCTTGCTTCGGCTACACTGCTTAGCGGGTGCATCAAGGAAACATTCCCGACCGACAGGGCCACATCCGACCAGCTCGCAGGTTCCGCCTCGGCCCTCGAAGCGATGGTGAAAGGTATCCCCACGGCGCTTATCCAGGTTAAGTCGCTTACCGACTACGGCAATATGCACTGGAATTTCTCCCTCCCGGCCATCCACCTCGCTACCGATTCAGCAGCAGGCGACATGGCCATAACGGGCGATACGGGCTACGACTGGTTCAGCCAGTGGGGCGCCAACGATGCTCTCGCAGAGAACTACGCGGCCAATCTCCTGACCTGGAACAACTATTTCACTTGGATCAAGTCGACCAACGACATCATCAGCACCATCGACCCGGAAGCTCTCACGACCGCAACCAAGCATATCCTCGGCTTCGCTTATGCTTACCGGGCTTCGTTCTACCTCGACCTGGTACGTCTCTATGAGTTCAAGGAGAATAAATACACGTCCGCAGACGGAGTGCTCGGCCTTGCCGTACCGATCGTAACTGAGACCACGACCGAGGCCGAAGCTAAGGCCAATCCCCGTGCGTCGGCAGCTGACGTCTACGAGAAAGTGATCTTCCCCGACCTCGAAAAGGCGGCGACATACCTTTCCGATTACTCGGCGACAGATCCCTACACGCCCAGTTTGGCTATGGTCTATGGGCTCCAGGCACGTGCTTATCTGGAACGCGGTACTGCCGACAACAATCCCGATGCTTACAAGAAGGCCGCAGAGTATGCCCGCAAAGCCATCACCACGAGCGGTTGCACACCCCTGACCCAGGCACAGTGGGAGGATCCGACGACCGGTTTCAATAGTGCGACGGCAAACAAATCGTGGATCTGGGGCCTGCCGCTCACCAGCGACAACGTTTCCAACCTGCTGAACTTCCAGGCCCACATCGGTAACGAGGAGTCGTGGGGATACGGACACCAGGTAGGCCGTGCCATTGACAAGGCCCTCTACAACAAGATCGACGACAAGGATTTCCGCAAGCATTCGTGGCTCGATCCCGACCGCAATTTCTACGCGTACAAGAGTTGCCGCCCCAACGGCAGTGCATACTTCGCAACGCTGAAAGACTATGTCAATATCAAGTTCCGTCCCGCCCAGGGCAACTATACCGACTTCAAAGTCGGCGGAGCTACGGATATTCCCTGCATGCGCGTCGAGGAGATGTACCTTATCGAAGCGGAAGCTACGGCGCAAAGCAATATCGTCGCCGCCCGTGAACTGCTTAACGAATTCATGAAGTACCGTTTCACCGACGGCTCGTACGATTGTAGCGAACGCACGCCGACACTCAAGAGTTTCATCGAGGAGCTGATCCTCCAAAAACGCATCGAGTTCTGGGGCGAGGGTATCATCATGTTCGACCTGAAACGTCTGGATATGTCCATGACCCGCGGCTACAAGGGTACCAATTCTCCTTCCGATTATCGTTTGAACACCGACGGCCGCGCTCCCCACTGGAATTTTGTCATTCCCCGTGGTGAAATCCAGAACAACCCCGCCGTAGTCAACAACCCCGACCCCTCGGGCAAGATAACACCTTGGACGGATAAGTAACGGCAATATGCAAAATTTGCTTTAATACCAAAGACCGAATAGTATGAAAACAATCAAATATATATTGTACGCGCTCACAGCGACATTCGTGCTCGCAAGTTGCTCGGACGACATTAAGTATACTCCCGGCGAAGGCGAAGACACGGACTGCTACGGCGTTTATTTTCCCTCGCAGGAAAATGCCGGCGACCAAGAGCTCGATCCGGCGGAGCCTACGACCCTGACCTTCACGGCCATGCGCAAGAACTACAACGATGCGATCACCGTGCCTGTGGAAGTCAGCAGCACCCAGGACGGGCTTTTCACGGTCTCGGAAATCAAATTCGAGGCCGGACAGGAAGCAACCACGTTCTCGGTGGACTTCCCCGGAGCTGAGGTCGGTAAGACCTACAATTGCTCCATCGTGGTGAAGGACAAGAAATACGCACTGCTTTACGGAGAATATTCCAACGGGCTCGATTTCAGCGTCACCCGCGTCCAGTGGGATCTCGTGAAGGGCCCCAACGGTGAAACCAAAGGCACGTGGCGCGACGATTTCTTCACGGCGATAATGGGCTCCAACATAAAGGAAAACGGTGTCCCCAATGCAGAAAAGGAAGTCGAGATTTACGAACGTGCCGATATGAAGGGTTACTACCGTATCAAGGATATTTATGACGAAGCCTACATGGCCAAAATCGTCGGTGTAAGGTATTCCAACGTTCCCTCCGTTCCGACCTATACCATCATCGACGCGCGGGATCCCGAAAAAGTATGGTTCCCGGTACAGCCGACTGGTTTTGAGATCAACGACGTCGGTTACGAAGACAACGGCGCATTCGTGATCGTTTCGTTCTGCCAGGAGAATTATCCCGGCATGGCTTCGGCCACGATGTACGGCACGCTGGAAAACGGTGTCCTCACCTTCCCGCCGAAGGCGATCCTTCTGACGACACCTTCGCTATGGGAAGCGACCAGCCACTTCAAGGCCAATACCGAAATGACCCGCCTGTTGTTCCCGGGTGCGGTAAGCCACGATTACTCGGTAGTCTTCGAGAAGTCGGCGCCCGCAGACGGCAAGGTCGCCATCACGGCTACGCTCGGCAGCGACGTCGACAAGGTGAAATATGCCTTCTTCGAGGGTGCGCTCAGCGAGTCGCTCGCTGCGGCCAAATCGGGAGACATCGACGCAGGGACGATCCCGAGCGAAGAGATCACGGCTTCGGGTACGATCACCGCCGTCATGGAGAAGACCGGCATCTACACCATCGTCGGCAATTCTTATGACGAAAAAGGCAACCTCCAGAAATACGGGTACGTATCGTTCGGTTACGTCAAGGCCGGCGAGGAGAAACCCGTCATAATGAGCGTCCGCACAGAGCTTACGTGGGAGAAAGAGCCCGAAGGCCACACACCCGAGAACTCGATCAAGGCCATCCTGTTCGGTGAGGAGATCGCATCGGGCTACATCGGCCTGTTCACGACGGCTTCGACCCAGGGCATGAACGAATCGCAGCTGATCGCGGGTGTCAAGGCATCCGGCAAGGTACTTACCACAGCTCAACTCGAAAAGATTAACGGCACAGGTTACGCTCCGTTCTATACGGGTCTGTCGGCAGGTACAAGTTACACCCTGCTGGTATACGCCGACAACGGTTACAACGGCAAACTGTTCGCCGTAGAACAGACTACTGCCGGCAAGGCAGATCCGCTGCAGCGCAAGTACACGATCGACGACCTCTATGTGTTCAGCGATAAAGCCCAACTGTTCAAGACATGGAACCTGTGGGGAATCAGCAACGACGGCTCCGGTAAAACGGCTCGCAGCAAGATCGGCCAGGTCGTCTTCTCGGAGAATGAGACCGAAGATACCAGCAATCTGGATGCAATCAATGTCTCGGGCCTCTCGCTCGGAGCAAACAACCAAGACACGGTCGTCTGGGGGTGGTACAACGGGATCATCTATGTTCTGAAAGGACAGCCCATGGGCACGATTCCCTATCAGGGGGCGACGCTCTACCTCAAGTATTACATTCTGGACAAAGAGAAGAGCAAGGGTGCAGACACAATCGACGGCATGATGGTCGGAGGTGTCACGGAAGACGGGTATCTCGCCTTGGTTTGTGGCCCCGACTGGTCGGATCAGTATAATTTCGACACCATATTAGTCAAGGCATACACGGATGCCAACTATACGAACTCGATCGGCAACTGGGAAAGCTATACGTCCCCGCTGATGGTGCCGGCGACCGGTAGCAACACGGGAGCAGCCGCACCGCGCAAGGTTGCCTCGGATAAGATGCTGACCCTCTCGAAAGAAATTTCCATCAACCCCTCGAACTACGTCGAACTGCGCGGCCGCGAACGTGCCCATGCCCTGATCGACGAACTGTTCGGCAAGCCCGTCAACCGCGGCGCGAACCCGCTCGAAGGTGAGGTGTCCGTTCGGATCGCAACTCCCGCGATGAGTTCGTTCTCCGAAGGTTTTGCACCCCGGGCAAACACTCTGCAAAGCGGAGGCATGGAGAAAATGCCCCTGAAAAAAATGGCTAAATAATTTCAGTCGTTCACCCAATTAGTGATCAAGAGCGGTCTCCCCTTCCACCGGGGAGGGGAGACCCTCAAAAAATAACTCGGATTATGATTGATAAAAAATTACTACTCATTACGGCGCTTCTGCTTGCGAGTTGTACGTCAGACCCTATGACCGACGCAACCGACGGCGGTTCGCAGATACCCGCCACATCGCATAAGATCGTCAACACCTCGATCGACGCCGAAGCGGGCAGCCTGCTCGTTTATTTCGACGACGCAGCCATCGGCAGCCTCGAACAGGCCGCCGAAGCCGCCGATGCCGCCGACCACGCCGGGGCGGTTCGTGCGGGCCACGTGCGACTTGATGCGCTTGACGACTTCGTACCCGGCTTCGACGCTCACGCCGGCGTTCTCATATGCTTTTGGCATTTGGTTGGCCTTTCTACTTATTTTGGCTCCCCTCTGGAGGGGAGCTGTCGGCAAAGCCGACTGAGGGGAGGCAAGCGCCTCTGGTTCAAAGAATTGTTATTGAGTGGATTGGTGGTGAGCTATTCGGCATCCGGCTGCACGGTGTTGTACTCGTTGCCGATGTACTTGCTCTTGTACAGCGCGAATTCAGGCAGACGCACACGGTCCTCGGGCGTGAGGGACTTCAGGAAGTCGGCCTCGTAGTCGTCGAGCGCAGTGGGGTAGTCGCCGTTGAAGTAGGCGACGCACAGGCCACCGTATGGGGCGTCGGCGTTCAGTCCGATGGATTCGACCAGACCGTCGAGCGAAAGGTAGGCCAAGGAATCCGCGCCGATGTATTCACGGATTTCCTCCACGCTCATCTTGGCTGCGATGAGTTCCTTGGTGGTGGAGATATCAATGCCATAGAAGCAGGGGTACTTCAGCGGCGGGGAGCTGATGCGCATATGCACTTCAGCGGCGCCGGCTTCCTTGAGCAGCTGCACGATGCGCTTGGACGTGGTGCCGCGCACGATGGAATCATCGATGACGATAACGCGCTTGCCTTTAACCACGCTGCGCACAGCAGAGAGCTTCATACGCACACCCTGCTCGCGCAGTTCTTGCGTGGGCTGAATGAAGGTGCGGGCCACATACTGGTTTTTGATTAGACCCATTTCGTTGGGCAGGCCTGCTGCTTCCGCATAGCCGGATGCGGCGGACAATGAGGAGTTCGGCACGCCGATAACCATATCGGCCTCCACCGGGGATTCGGCGGCGAGACGTGCGCCCATGCGCTTGCGGGCGGAGTGCACGTTGACGCCATAGATATCGGAATCCGGGCGGGCGAAGTAGATGTACTCCATCGAGCAGATGGCCAGCTGCGTGTTGTTGGTGTACTGCACGATCTTGTAGCCGTGATCGTTGACCACCACGATTTCACCCGGGCGAATGTTGCGCACCAGCTCGGCGCCGACGACATCCAGTGCGCAGGTTTCGGAGGCGAGCACGTAGGCGCCGTTCTTCATCTTGCCGAGGGAGAGCGGGCGGAAGCCGTTCGGGTCGAGTGCGCCGATCATGGCGTCTTCGGTCATCAGCAGGTAGGCGAAACCGCCATGCACCGTGTTGAGCGCTTCCTTGAGCTTGTCCATAAAGGTGCGCTGCATCGAACGGCGAATCAAGTGCATCAGCACTTCGGTGTCGGAGTTCGAATGGAAGATGGCGCCTTCGTCTTCAAGCTTGCGGCGCAGTGACGGGCAGTTCGTCAGGTTGCCGTTATGGCACAGAGCCACGTCGCCGTCATGGAAGCGGAAGATGAACGGCTGGATGTTGTCTGTGGTGCCCGAGCCGGCCGTTGCGTAACGCACGTGGCCGATGGCACAATTGCCCTTCAGTCGTTCGATTTCGCGCTCATCGCCGAACACCTGGGTGAGCAGGCCGAGTCCGCGATGACCGATGAGATGACCGTTATCGTTGGAGACGATGCCGGCACCTTCCTGACCGCGATGCTGCAGCGCGTGCAGGCCAAAATAGGTGAGTCGTGAGGCGTCGGGGTGGCCCCATACGCCGAAGATGCCACATTCCTCGTGAATGTCTTCGAGTTCAGCCGACAAGCCAAAGCTCCTTTTTCAAACAGGGGATTAACTATCTGCCAACCCTACCAATCGGCGGCTACATCGCGTGTTGTGGGGTGGTGGAACTTGTTGGGGTTCGCGGACGCGGTTTAAGCACCAGATCAGTTGAGTATGAATAGTGGCTTAGGATTTTGGCCTTTCGTCGTATGAATCCGGTGCTTGTTTTTCGGCTTCGTCTCAGTGCCTGAAATGGCTGAAGAACTCGATGGTCTCGGGATCCTGCGACTCGTCCATCACCTCAGCGGGTGTGCCGTTCTCGGCGATGACGCCGTGACGGAGCAGTACGATGCGGTCGGCCGCTTCGTGGGCGAAGCTCATTTCGTGCGTGGCCATGAGGATTGTGGTGCCTTGGGCCTTTAACTCGGCAACCATGTTGAGCACTTCGCCGACCAGCATCGGATCAAGAGCGGATGTGATCTCGTCAAGCAGCAGCAGTTCCGGGTCGGTCATCAGTGCGCGCGCAATCGCCACGCGCTGCTGCTGGCCGCCAGAGAGCTGATCGGGGTAGGCACTGGCTTTATCGCGCATGCCGATGCGTTCAAGCAGTTCCATAGCGCGGGTTTCGGCGCGATCCTTGCTCCAGTGGTGAACCCCGATTGCGGCAAGGGTCACGTTCCTGAGCACCGACATGTGGGGGAAGAGGTTGAACTGCTGGAACACCACGCCGATACGTGCGCGAATCTTGTCCTGGTCGGCACGCGGGTCGGTGATATCGGTATTGCCCAGCCAAATCTGGCCGTCATCGACCTGTTCAAGCAGGTTGACGCATTTCATCAATGTGGATTTGCCTGAACCGGAAGGCCCCAGCAAAGCCACCACCTCATGTTGGTGAATGTCAAAGGAAATGCCACGCAGCACCTGCGTGTTTCCAAAGGATTTGCGCACGTCATCAAGACGCAGCACCGTCTTGTTGCTCACGGGGGAGTCACTCGCCTCGGTGGTGATATTGGTCATTTCGCTCATACCGTTCCTCCGCTGAGTTCGCGCTTACGCAGACGTTCCGTGTACCAGTCGTTCAGCAGGATGAACGGCACGCTCATCAGGATGAACAGCAGGCTGGCGACCACATACGGCGTGAAGTTGTAGGTGCTGGCCACGTCGATCTGTGCGGCGCGCACGGCATCCACCGCACCCAGCACGGAAATCAGGCCGACGTCCTTTTGCATGGAGATGAAGTCATTCATCAGTGCGGGCGCCACTTTGCGCAATGCCTGAGGAATGACGATCAGTCGGGTCGTCTGGCCGGAGGTCAGGCCCAACGAGCGGGCCGAGGCTCGCTGAGAAGGATGTACGTCGTTAAAACCGGCACGCAGCACCTCGGAGACGTAGGCGCTGTATCCCATTACCACTGCAATGGTGCCGAGTACCGAGGGATC
>OGOF01001079.1_pt1 | contig 17880 bp, 13 predicted proteins | sample 1552621 | NCBI WGS metagenome assembly OGOF01 (sample SAMEA2580156, study PRJEB22360) | human gut metagenome | biome: human gut; feature: human-associated habitat; material: faeces | place: Denmark | collected 2008/2010
CCGCGCACTGTATGTCATGTTTTTGATGGGAATGCTGATTCCGATCCATTCGCTGCTGGTGCCGATCTATGTGGTTTTCAAAAAATGCGGAATTTCCGACCAGTGGTATACGCTGCTTTTACCCTATGTATCCTTCGGACTTCCGATGGGGATTTTTTTGGTAGAAGGATACGTCAAAACCATTCCGGTTTCGCTGGAAGAGGCGGCCCGAATCGATGGCGCATCCACGTGGCGCATTTTCTGGACCATCATCTTCCCGCTGATGAGCCCGATTAACGCCACCATCGCCATCCTGACCGCACTGTGGGCCTGGAACGACTTCCTCCTGCCGTTGATCATCCTGACCGACCAGTCGAACCAGACCATCCCGCTCGCCCAGTACGTCTTCAGCTCGCAGTTCGCCACCAACTACCCGATGGCCTTCTCCAGCTACCTGATGGCCATGGCCCCGATCCTCATCGTCTACATCTTCGCCCAAAAGTGGGTCGTCGGTGGAGTCATGCGAGGCGCTGTGAAGTAGTGCAGCTCCACCCAAGCCTCCTTCGGTTTTCCGCCGAGGGGGGCTTTTCCCATATCGCCTATTCCCGCACTGGCCCACTGGTCGCGCCGGGCTCGACCGCCACAGGTACAGTCGTATGAGGGTCGTCCAAGGTCTTCCCCTCAACCAAATTCAGTGCCTTGCGCGCGGCAATCTGTCCGATTTCGCGCGGGGGAGTTGGCACCATGGTGCTTAATCCAATGGATTCCGCCACGTCGGACCCATCAAAGCCAAAGACCGAAACGTCTTCGGGGATTCGTACTCCGATTGCCTGCAACTCATGTACCACGCGCAATGCGTAGTAGTCAGACCACACGCAGATAGCGGTCGGCCGCTCAGGCTGCGCGAGCATGGTGGCGATGACTTGTTTGGCCGAGCGTGGTGATTCCGAGTCGATGAAGTGGATGCCGCAGTCGGTGAGGCCAAGCGAGACTATCTCATCTTTGTATCCGCGTGCGCGTGCATCGAATCCCCATTCCTTGCCGGTCAGCGGATCGGTGCGCCCCACATAGCAGAAACGACGATGCCCGAGGGCCGCAAGATAACGCACTGCCATGGCTTCGGCCGCCTCGTCATCAATGGCCACGGAGGCTTGGCAGCAGCTGATATACGGCGAATTCACCGAGACGATGGGCATACCCATGCTGGCCAACGTGTCGGCTTCCTCATCGGTGGCGGAAAATCCGGATACGATGAGGGCGTCGGCGTTACGATTGGCTGGCAGCCGAGTAAAGAATTCCGCACGCTCCTCGACGCTGCCGGCTCGGTATACGGTCAAGTCATAGCGTGCGCGGCTCAGTTCGTCATACAGCCCGTCGAATAATTCGCCCATGAACCAGCCGGCCAGCCGTTCGCGAGCCAGCATGGCAATGCGATTGGTGCGTCCGCTTGCCAGCGCCGCCGCCGAGCGAGACGCGGTGTAATTCAGCTCTTTGGCCACTTTCAGCACCTTATCCCGCGTAGCTGCTGCCACGTGATCCTTACCTCGCAAAGCGCGGGATGCGGTAAAAGTTGAGACTCCGGCCGTGAGAGCTACGTCGTTGATGGTCGCGCGTTTCATGGTGAATGGGTGGCCGCCTTGTGGCTGTTACCCGGTCGTCCTTCCTCTAGCTGGTATCTGTTGTTTCGCTATTGCAATAATGATATGCACATCATCAAATGCGGACGTTGTCGATGTTTAATCTCGAGGTGCTGGGCCTGTGGTGCCGCGCAACATGAGCGTCGTGGGAACAACGATGCAACTTTCTGTCAGAATTTCGCCTCGTGATAATCGGATTGCGGCATCTGCCGCTAATGCTCCGTAGGACCGAGGGTCGTGCCGAACGGTTGATATATTGAGCGCTTGTGCCATTGGCCAGTCATCGAATCCGATGACAGATATGTCCTCAGGTACGCGGAATCCGTATGAGCGAAGCGCATGGACTAGAGGAATGGCATTCTCGTCGCTGATGCAGCATACGGCGGTTGGGCGAGGGGAGAGTGCGAGCAGGCTACTGAGTGCCTCTGCTCCGGCAAATTCGTTGTCCTGTACTGCGATGATGTATCCGTCGGGCAAGTTGAGTCCCTCAGCCGCCATGCCAAGACGGAACCCTTCTATACGTTGGTCAGCTTCCCATATGAATCCGTTACTGTCTTGCTGCTTGCAGATAAAGGCGATATTGCGATGTCCCAGTCCTGCGAGCTGATGAACGGTTTGTCGCATTGCTATAATTTCGTCTACGCCGATGGAAATCATATCTCGCTGTTCCGTAAGCCCGATGGTGTTGACACCGATGACTGGCATACCGAGTTGTTCTAAGGTTCGCCTCTCTGTCTCGCTGATGTCGAAGGAGGAGATGATGACCGCGTCTGCGTTGCGCTTCACTGGCATTGAGGAAAAGAAATCGCGTCTTTGATCGGCGTTTGCAAGTCGGTATGATAGCAAGTCATATCCTTGGGATGCGAGCACGGAATATACGCCTTCGGCTAGTTGTGAACTGAACCAGCCAGCCAGTGAGTTACCTACGGTAAGTGCTATACGATTTGTCTTTCCCGTTCGCAGCATGGAGGCTGTTTTCGATGCTGAAAACCCCAACTTTGCACATGCATCAAATACCTTTTGCCTAGTAGTTTCCGATATGCGGTCACGTCCGTTGATTGCACGAGATACGGTCGCCGCAGAGACTCCAGCCTCCTTGGCTACTTCATAGATTGTTGGTTCGCTCATGGGATCTCCTGCATTGCGTAATCGATTGTATTGTATCTGGATTTTGAAGTTAAGGCCACCATTGGTGTGATGCAAGGTTGACGGGTTCCGCAAAAAGATGTACGATGTGCGTAATCGATATCGCAAATATATTTTATTGCCGCCGAAAAATGGTGACAGTAAAGAGAAATATCGATTGCATATGATGAGGATGCAAGGAGGTAACCGATGAATAGGATTATGCGTAACAGCGGCGCGGCGCTTGCTGCGATATTTATCGCTGGAAGTCTGACTGCATGTGGTCCCGGCTCGGCAAGTAGCTCACGAAGTGATACAAATCCTACTGAGGTCAGCACTGATTTAGGTAATAAAAAATATGAGCTGACTTTGTGGGATGGAGCGGGTCTGAAGGCTGTAGATGAGGCGCTGATTGCCGGGTTCGAAGCGAAATACCCAAACATCACCATCACGGGACAATATGATCCGGATAATGTCTCTGGACAAAATGGCCCGCGTGTGATTTCAGCAAAAGATGCGCCGGATATCGCCCGCGTCACCGACATGAATTCAGCGGTTCGTGGCAACCATTTGGTGTCTTTAGAGGCATATGTGGATGCGTACGGCTGGGATGTTCCCGATTCGCAGACTGAATTGTATCGAGTGGATTCAAATGGCAAGCTCGGCAGCGGTGATTTGTACGCATTGCCGAACTCCTATTCGGTGACTGGCATTTATTTCAATACCAAGCTTGCCGAGCAGCTAGGTATTGATGCAGCTCCTACCTCTGTCGAGGAGTTTGAGGCGGATATGCAGACAGCCAAGGATGCCGGCATACTGCCGATGATGACATATGCCAAGGATGGCGGTACCTCTTTTGTCTTTCAGGCGTTAATGGCTAATAACAGTTCTGCGGAAGATGTGCAGAATTGGATTTTGCAGAAATCTGGTACCTTCGACAATCAGGCGGCGCAGGACGCTGCGTCCACCTTGCAGGATTGGAATAACAAGGGATATATGCCTGAAGGTGTTAACGCAGTGGATGCCTCTACTGCTCTGAGCAGGTTCTGCAATGGTGAAGGACTATTTTTCCCGAGCGGTAATTGGAATCTGGATACTGTGGCCAAAGCGCTGGGTGATGATGTTCAGTTCTTTGCTTTCCCGGGTGCCACCAGTGAAGATGAGCCGAACGTTGCTGCTAATGCAGGTGCATTTTATGGTATTCCGGTGAATGCTAAGAACCGTGATGCTGCTGCGGCGTTCCTCGATTATACGCAAAGTGCCGAAGCGCAACAGATTATTGTTGACAATTCTGGCTATTTGCCAAAATCATCTACTTTGGATCTCAAGGCGAATAGCGCATTGCAGCAGAGTATGTTTGATGCCTATGCCGACGTGCTGACGAGCGGTCATACTAGCGATTTCATTAATAATGCTACTGCGGGAATGCAGTCAAGTGGGCTAATCCCTAACTTCCAGTTACTGCTGGATAACAGCATCACGCCTCAGGAATTCACAAAGAATGTGCAGGCGCAATATGACAAAGAAGCGAAGCGGTAGAAACAGCTTCAACTTATATGCCGCTTTCGCTAGCGACGCTTGATTTGAGGAGAGTCAACCTATGATGATGGCAGGACCGTACGCGGGAACTTTATCGGATTTGCCGACTGTCCGCGACGAAGTAACATGTTCGATTAATGCGGAGAACCCAACGGGAGCCAAGGGTTTTGGTTGCCGTGAAACTGGTCCGTTGGGGCCGTCGCGCAAGGGAAAGCCGTGTTTGAATGACATTGCTCCCGGGCAGTCTGTGACATTGGCAGATATTGAAGGCCCCGGTTGTATTCGGCACATGTGGTTTACCGTTACGGATCGCACCAGTGACGCTGATCGATACGTTCTGCGCGATGCGGTGCTTGCCATCTATTGGGATGATGAAAAGCGACCTTCTGTGGAATGTCCCCTAGGAGACTTCTTCTGTTGCGGCTTTGGACAAAGTTGCGATGTGTTCTCAGAGCCTATTGTGGTGGCACCTACACGAGGTATGAATTGTTATTTCACGATGCCGTTTCGTAAACGGGCACGTATCGTAGTGCGCAATGACCACGCTCATGCTATTCCGGCTTTGTTTTATCAGATTGATTATGCATTGGGTAATGCGTATTCCTCCCGTGAAATGGCTTATTTCCATGCGCAATGGCGCAGACAGCCAATCACTACTTTAGGCGAGGACTATGTAATCCTCGATGGAGTCAGCGGACGGGGCCATTACGTCGGCACATATCTTGCTATTTCTACGTTGCAACGATATTGGTGGGGTGAGGGAGAGATTAAGTTTTTCCTAGATGGCGATAACGATTATCCCACAGTGTGTAGTACCGGCACCGAAGATTATTTTGGCGGTGCATGGAGCTTCGCTGAGCAGCGAGATGGTCATACGCGCGAGCGTACTTTTTGTGCCCCATATGTAGGATATCCATTTTATTCTGTGCGCGATGGGGCTATAGCAAACCAATATCATGACGATTATTGTCCACCTATGCGTGGCTTGTACCGATGGCATATTCCTGATCCCATCAGGTTTGATAGTGAGCTTAGAGTCACGCTTCAACAAATTGGTTCAGGATATGAAGGTGCATTTGAGCGTCAGGATGATGTGTCTAGCGTGGCGTACTGGTATCAAATTGAGCCACATTCAATTTTTCCCGAGCTGCCCGAGCCTTCGAAACGTCATCCTAGGTGAATGAATAAGCGCTTAGGTATTTAAGGGACCGATGTTGCAATTTCGCGAGAAGGAAGTGCTTGCCTATGGGGAACGTCAAGCCTTCCTCATTTCTTCGGGAATCGGCCATTTGTTTGCGTGTTGCGGATTTGACGAACCGGTTCGACATCTGTTATCCTCATGCATAAGCGCTTAGCAAATACGCTAAGCCGAGATAGCCAAGGAAGACATAGCCGGGATCGCCCGGAAGGAAGAAAGGAATGATCAATGAGGATCGAACGAACCGCCAAAACCGTTATTGCCGGTCTGATGTCTGTGGCATGCCTGGCATCCGTCGCCGCTTGCGGCCCGGGCTCGTCCAGCAACAAAGCCAACACCGAAACCGAAGCGGTGAGCACTGATCTTGGCGATACCAAGTATGAGCTCAAGCTGTGGGACGGCGCTGGCCTGAAGACCTTTGATGACCAGCTGATCGAAGCCTTCCAGAAGAAGTACCCGAACATCACCATCAAGGCCACCTACGATCCGGACAACACCTCCCAGCAGAATGGCCCGCGCATCATCTCCGCCGCCGACACCCCGGACATTGCCCGTATCACCGACATCAACTCCGCTGTGCGTGGCAACCATGTCGTCAATCTTGACGCTTACGCCGATGCTTACGGTTGGAAGCTGCCGGATTCCCAGACTCAGGTCTACCGCGTGGGCTCCGACGGTAAGATCGGTTCCGGCAGCCTCTACGCAGTGCCGGACGGTGTCTCGATGACCGGCCTGTACTGGAACAAGAAAGTCGCCAAGGAACTCGGCATCACCGAGGCTCCGGCCACTGTCGAAGAGCTCGAGGCCGATATGAAGAAGGCCTCCGACGCTGGCAAGCTCGCCATGATGATGCCGGCCAAGGAAGGCGGCACTTCCTACATCTACCAGGCATTGCTCACCAACTATGAGGGTCGCGATACCGTGCAGGATTGGATTATCCAGAAGGATGGCGCCACCTTCAACACCGACGGTGCCGTGAAGGCTGCACAGAAGATCAAGGACTGGCAGGATGCCGGTTACTTCTCCTCCGACGCGCTCGCCCTTGACGGTTCCACTGCACTGAGCCGCTTCTGCAACGGCGAAGCCCTGTTCTTCCCCTCCGGCAGCTGGTACTCCGCCTCCATCAACGATGCACTTGGCGATGACGCCGGCTGGATCGCCTTCCCCGGCGAAAAGGCCGATTCCGGTTCTGCCGCAGCCAACGCCGTGACCGCTTTCGGTATCCCGGCCAACGCCAAGAACAAGAACGCTGCAGCCGCCTTCCTCGACTTCCTCCAGTGAAGCGGCTCCCGCCGGATCGCAGTTGACACCGGCTCCCCGCCGGTCGGCGAAGGCGAGACTCCGAGCACCGATAACCAGCTTCTCGGCCAGGTCCTTACCGCCTACGAAGGTCTGGTGAAGACCGGTAACACCACCGACTACATCAACAACGCCACCGCAGGTATGCAGGCCAGCGCCATTATCCCCGGCTTCCAGTCCCTGATTGACGGCACGATGACCCCCAAGGCATTCGTCGAATCCATTCAGGCTCAGTACGAGAAGGAGGTCAAGTAACCCTTGCACTTACCGGGCGGAGTGTTCTTCCCTTTTTCCCGCTCCGCCTGGTTCCTTCCCATCGCGCGCACGACGTTGTGTGCGATGTTCGATTCCCAGTTCACACCAAACCAGCAAAGCGTGGTGACAATCATGGATTCCCATAAGGCAGCCAAGGCGGTCAAGCCCAAGCGCAATATGTCCCTCGGTCTGGTCAGCCTGCTTTTCCTCGCTCCGGCGCTTGTGTTCTACATCGCCTTCGAGTTGTGGCCGATCATTCAGACCATCTGGTACTCGTTCTACGAGTGGAACGGTATCGATGCTAGCACCTTCATCGGTGTCGAAAACTACATCACCGTGTTCACCGACCCCGATCTGTACGGATCGATTCTGCACTCCTTCTACCTGATCATCTTCTTCTCCATCATCCCGATTGTGCTCGGCCTGATCATTGCCGTGCTCATCAAAGACATGAAGTCCAAGGTCGGTCGTTCCTTCGCGCAGGTTTGCCTGTTCCTGCCGCGCGTTATCCCAGGCGCTGCAGCCGGTGTGGCCTGGACCTGGATGCTGGCCGACAAGGGCACCGCCAATCAGCTGCTGCGCGCAGTAGGCCTCGGCGACTTCGCCCACGTGTGGCTCGGCGACCAATCCACCTCCCTGAACGCGGTAGGCGTGATTGGTTTCTGGCTGCAGCTCGGCTTCTGTGTGGTGCTCTTGCTCTCGGGCATCGGCGGCATCGACCAGTCCCTGTACGAGGCAGCAAGTCTTGACGGTGCCGGCTGGTGGCGTCAGCTCTTCTCCATCACGTTGCCCGGTCTGCGCGGCCAAATCGGCGTATGCCTGACCATGACCATCATCTCCGCGCTCGCCAGCTTCGACGTGGTGTACATGTCCACTCAGGGCGGCCCCGGCACCTCCACCATGGTGCCCGGCGTGCAGGTCTACCGCTTGGCCTTCACCCAGCAGAGCGTTGGCTTGGCCTCCGCGCTCGCCGTCACCCTGATGATTCTCGTGCTGCTGGTCGTCGGACCTCTGCAGCGTCTGGTCAACGGAAAGGAGCAGTGACCATGCAGCAATCCAAAGCCGTTCGCATCACCGGCACGGCGATGCTCGCTCTGACCGTCCTCTTCTGCGTACTGCCGTTCCTGAGCATGCTCTCCGCGGCATTGCAGCCGCAAGGTTCCATGCCCGAAGGTATCCAGTTCACTGCCCACCCGCACTGGGAGAACTTCATCGACGCCTGGAACATGGCAAACATCACCCCGCTGCTGCTCAACAGCTGCATTCTGGTGATCGTGGTCGTGCCCTGCGTGGTGATCTTCTGCTCGCTCGGCGGTTATGCCTTCGCTCAGCTCAAGGTGCCGTGCAAGGGCCTGATCTACGTGCTGTTCCTCGTCGGTCTGACCATTCCGTTCGAAACCTTGGTCACTCCGCTGTACTACGAGATCAGTGGCATGGGCTTGCTGAATACCCGTCTTGCCCTGATCCTGCCGCTCATCGGCCTGAATATTCCGTTCGGTATTGTGTGGATGCGCTCCTGCTTCGAGCAGATGCCGCGTGATCTGATCGAAGCCGCATCCATCGATGGTGCAGGCCATCTGCGCACGTTCCGTTCCATTCAGCTGCCGTTGGCACTGCCAGCCATCTCCTCGCTCGGTATTCTGACCTTCCTGGCCACCTGGAACCAGTTCCTGTTGGCTGTGGTGTTGGAGAACGACCCGAACAAGCGCACGATGGCAGGTGCCCTACAGTCGTTCGTTGGCCAGTATCAGACCGACGTGGTGCTGCTCAACGCGGGCGCACTGCTCATCATGGCACCGACGATGATCCTGTTCATCTTCCTCCAGCGCTACTTCATCCGCGCCATGCTTGCCGGCTCGGTTAAGGGCTGATCCGAAGGCAAGAGGATGTAGGGTATGGCCGCCGGAACAGTGTTTCGTGCGGCCATACTGGTAAAACCATACGTACCGAGCAATCGGACAGGGGAACGATATGACTTTCACCAACAATGACTGGTGGCGCGACGCCGTCATCTACCAGATTTACCCCCGCTCATTCAGCGATGCCAATGGAGACGGCAACGGTGATCTCCAAGGCGTGATCGATCGTCTCGACTATCTGCAGGCGCTCGGGGTGGACGCGCTCTGGCTTTCTCCATTCTATCCATCGCCGCTGGCGGATGGAGGTTATGATGTTGCCGACTATTGTGATGTGGATCCCCGCCTTGGCACACTCGATCAGTTCGACGAATTAGTGGCCAAAGCGCACGAACGCGGTATCGGCATCATCGTGGACATCGTGCCGAACCACACGTCCGATCAGCACCGTTGGTTCCAAGAGGCCCTGGCTCAAGGTCCGGAATCGGAAGCGGCACAACGGTATGTGTTCCGGCAGGGCAAGGGGGAGCACGGCGAATTGCCGCCTACCAACTGGCTGAGTAACTTCGGCGGTTCCGCATGGGAGTCGTGTGGAGACGGCTGGTACTACCTGCATCTGTTCGCCAAGGAGCAGCCGGACCTCAATTGGGACAATCCCGAGGTGCGGCATGAGTTCCTGCGTGTACTCACATTCTGGTGCGATCGCGGTGTGGACGGTTTCCGCATCGATGTCTCGCACGGTCTGGCCAAAGACCTGCGTGAGCCGCTGCGCGACCGTATCGACCCGACACTGATGTCTCCACAGGCTACCGATGGCTCCGATCCGCTCTGGGACCGCGACGCCGTGCATGATATCTACCGTGAATGGCGCGACCTGTTCAATCAGTACACGCCAGCCAAGTATGCGGTCGGCGAATCGTGGTCGCCATTCACCACCCGTATTTTCCAATACGCCAAGCCTGATGAACTTGGTGCCGTATTCGACTTCTCCATGTCAAAGGCCGCCTGGAATCGCGAAGAATACCGCACCACGATTGAGCGCACGCATCGCTATGCTCTCGCTGCCGAAACCGCCCCCACCTGGGTGCTCGGCAACCACGATGTGCCACGTATCGCCTCGCGTCTCGGACTGCCGAGCGGTGCAAACATCGAGCAGTGGGTGACGTCCAACGGCACGAATCCGCCGATTGACCCCGCGCTCGCCGCTCGTCGTGCCCGTGCAGCAGCGCTGGTGATGCTCGGCCTGCCAGGTACCGCCTTTGTGTATCAGGGTGAAGAGCTTGGTTTGCCGGAGGACTTTGATTTGACCGAAGATGAAATTCAGGATCCCAATTGGGAACGTTCCGGTCATTATTTCAAGGGGCGCGACGGTTGCCGCGTACCGCTGCCGTGGCAGTCAGACGGCCCGGCGTTCGGCTTCAATGCCACCGGTGCTTCGTGGCTGCCCCAGCCGGCATGGTTTGCGCAGTATGCCACTAATCGTCAGATTGGTGACGGGGCTTCCGTCCTGCACCTGTATTGTGCTGCTGTCGCATTGCGCAAACAGTGGGTGGCCAACGGCACGGACTTCCAGTTCTCGTGGCTTACCAACGAAGAGTGTCCGGCGCCGCTGCTTGGTTGGCGCTTGCCGTCCGGCATGGTTGTGATGGCGAACTTCTCTGACAGTCAACCAGTCGCCTTGCCGCAGCCGATGACCGTGCTACTTGTGTCTGACGCGACTGTGCAGGCGAACACTCAGGTCGAGAGCGTTCCTCCAGCTGCTACCGTCTGGGCCTTGCCAGCATAATCTCATTGAAGAACACCAAGGAGTTACGCCAATGATTGCCGAAACCTGTCCAATAACCGTTCGCACGGTAACGGCCCATCTTGATACCGGTCGTGCCGTCTATGGCGAACAGGCTTCGGCAATCTGTGAACTGCCGGTAGAAGCCGTCACAATCGTTCCCGAATCATGCGAAGACGAGTGCACGTCCAGTGCGGGTATCCAGGGTGATGCTCAGGTGCGACTCTGGCGTATCGATGTGAACGCGCATGCACCCCAGCCCAAGGACCGCGCCGCTGCCTTTCAGGAACAACAAGCGTTTGAGCCCCACCATGCGATTGACGTGTCGCTCACCATGGCCGGCGTCGACAGCGGCAACGATGACACCATGCTGGCGCTATACCAGCACAAGGAGTGGTGGATGCGCCCGACCTGGGTGCGTACACCATCTGAACTGCCTGAACGCACGCAGTTATTGTTACGCCGCAACAACGATGCCGAAGATGCCGAGTGGCTAGTGTTGGTCGCTATCTGCGGCACGGATATTCGGGCTGATTTCAGTGGGCAGCCCGCAACAGAATCTGATGACACGGCTTTGCGGCTCGTGCTGTCTTCCAACCGGGTTGGTCGCACGACTCTATGTGACACTGCCGCATATATCGCTTGCGCATCCGACCCGTATATGGCCATTCGAGCTGCCACACAAACGGCAGCACGCCAGCTGGGTATTCGCACCCGTAAGGAGCGTCCATTCCCGGATGCGCTCACCGGGTTGGGATGGTGTACTTGGGATTCATTGGGGCGAGATGTCAACGAGCAGGCTATCGTCAACAAGATGGAGGAGTTCCAAGCCAAGCATGTGCCCATTTCCTGGGTGCTTATCGATGACGGTTGGTCCAACACGGATCGCACAAAGGAAACCCTGATCGACTTTGGCGCGGATCGCCAACGTTTCCCCCACGGGCTTGCCCACACCATTGCGCTGCTCAAAACGCACTATGGCGTGCGCAGCGTAGGCGTGTGGCAGGCGTTCCAAGGCTATTGGAATGGTTTGGACGAATCGGGTGTAGCCGCGGCCAGCTGCCCGACCGCAATAACCACCACGGCGAATGGTTGCCTGATTCCTGGAAGTCGTGCTGAACAACCCGCACAGTTCTGGGATGCCTGGGACGGCGAACTCGCCGAAGCCGGCGTCGATTTCGTCAAAGTGGATTCGCAAAGTTCCACGTCAGTAATGGTTCGTGGCACCGAAAGTTACGGTGAAGCCACCTGGGGACGCCATCAGGCGCTTGATGAAGTGACCTCACGACGATTCGGCGGCGCATTGATTAACTGCATGGGCATGGCACCGGAGGATTATTGGCATCGTCCTTCATCGCCAATCACCCGTAGTAGCGACGACTATCTACCGCACAATCCTGATTCGCTGGGCGAACACCTTATCCAGAACGCATACTGTGCACTGCTGATGGGGGAGCTGTACCACTGTGATTGGGACATGTTCTGGACGGAGCATCCCCATGCGCGAGTCCATGCCGTGCTCCGATTGCTTAGCGGCGGACCAGTGTATTGTTCCGATGCCTGCGGTCACACTGATGCGGCTGTCTTGCGTGATTTACTTGCCGAAGATGGTACATTACCGCGTCCTGATGAGCCGGCCCGACCAGTCATTGCGTCACTGCTCAATGACCCCGAACATACGGACTATGCGCTCGGTGTCACAGCAAGATTCGGCGCAGAACAGGTCATCGCTTTCGTCGGATTGCGCCGGCAGCCACAAATCGGCATTATTACGGCTAGCGGTCGCTCTTGCCGCATCATCGATGACCATGGTGCGACGATTGATATGAATCCGGGAGAAACCCATACTTGCGAGATCGAGTACGGCCGACTGCGTGTTTTCCGGGTGCAATCATGAAAGCGCATATGCCGATTGATATTTATTTTCCGGCACACCAACGCAGTTCTCCAATGGGAATGTAATTCGCCAATTTTTAGACTGTGAGCAACGAGCAATATAGATATCAATAAGGAGCCAATGATGACTACTTTCAACCGCGCAATAATCCCCGACGCCATCCGCACCAACGGCGCCACCCCCAATCCGTGGTGGTCCAACGCGGTGGTCTATCAGATTTACCCGCGCTCTTTCCAAGACACGAACGGCGATGGATTCGGCGATCTTAAGGGCATCACGTCGCGTCTTGATTACTTAGCTGATCTTGGCGTGGATGTGCTGTGGCTATCCCCGGTCTATAAGTCTCCGCAAGACGACAACGGCTATGACATTTCCGACTATCAGGACATTGATCCTCTGTTCGGCACGCTCGACGATATGGACGAGCTGCTGGCCGAGGCCCACAAGCGTGGGCTCAAGATCGTGATGGATCTTGTTGTCAATCACACTTCCGATGAACACGCCTGGTTTGAAGCATCCAAGAACAAAGACGACGAACACGCCGACTGGTATTGGTGGCGTCCGGCTCGTCCCGGCACCACGCCCGGCGAGCCCGGCGCCGAGCCCAATCAGTGGGGCTCCTACTTTGGCGGCTCCGCATGGGAATACTGCCCCGAGCGTGGCGAATACTTCCTGCATCAGTTCTCGAAGAAGCAGCCGGACCTCAACTGGGAGAACCCTGCCGTGCGCCGCGCTGTGTACGACATGATGAACTGGTGGCTTGACCGAGGCGTCGACGGCTTCCGCATGGACGTCATCACCCTGATCTCCAAGCGCACCGATTCGAACGGCAAGCTGCCGGGCGAGTACGGCTCGGAGCTTGAGGATCTTCCTGTGGGCGAGGAGGGCTATTCCAACCCGAATCCGTTCTGTGCGGACGGCCCCCGTCAGGATGAATTCCTGGCTGAAATGCGACGTGAGGTATTCGAGGGGCGTGAAGGCTTCCTGACTGTGGGCGAGGCGCCAGGCGTCACGGCTCAGCGTAACGAGCACATCACTGATCCGGGCAACGGTGAATTGGACATGCTCTTCCTGTTCGAGCATGTTGATTTTGATTGCGAAGGTACCAAGTGGAAGCCGCTGCCGCTTGACCTGCCGAAATTCAAGAGCATTATGGCCGGTTACCAGACTGCCGTGCAGAACGCAGGATGGGCCAGCTTGTTCACCGGCAATCATGATCAGCCGCGCGTGGTCTCCCGCTGGGGCGACGACTCCGCGGAGGAATCCCGCGTCCGTTCGGCCAAGGCACTTGGCCTGATGCTGCACATGCACCGCGGCACCCCGTACATCTATCAGGGTGAGGAACTGGGCATGACCGACGCCCACTTCACGCGTCTCGACCAGTACCGTGACCTTGAATCCTTGAATGCCTACCGGCAGAGGGTCGAGGAGGCCAAGGTGCAGTCGTCTGAGTCAATGATGGCCGGTCTGGCCGCGCGCAGCCGTGACAACGCGCGTACTCCGATGCAATGGGACGGTTCCGGCTACGCCGGTTTCACCGCTCCGGGCGCCATGGATTTCCGTGAATCCGAATCATGCCGAGATCAACGCCGCCGGTGAATTCGATGATCCGGATTCGGTGTACTCCTTCTACAAGCAACTCGTTGCGCTGCGTCACAACAGCCCGGTCGTGGCCGCCGGCGACTGGCGACTGATTGACGCCGCTGATCCGCACGTCTATGCCTTTACCCGTGAGCTCGACGCTGAGAAGTTGTTGGTCGTAGTCAATATGTCCAGTCGAACCGTTGACCTGCCACGTGAGGCTGCCGAACTAACCGCCGTCGGAATCGCCGAGCCGAATGTGGTGATCAGCACGTATGACGCTCCGCACACCGTGGCCTCCCTTGCCAACCGCGAGCTCGACCCGTGGGAGGCAGCCGTCATCCAGTTGTAGTGCATTGAGTGCCTTTCTCCGCTCAAAGAGGTACTTCGGGGCTATCCCGAAATGCTATCTGTCTTGAGAGAGGTACCGTAACGTCGAAACCCCAGGTATAAGCATTGAAAATCAAGGCTTATACCCGGGGTTTTTGCTTCTCGGTACCCCTATGAAAACAGATAGCTGTCTGCAAAAGGCCGAATGTACCTCTGTGAAGCGAGATAGCTGGTGTCTCTCGGCATTGTGGTGCTTACAATGGAAAGCTATGGAACAAAAGGATGTTTTGAAGGCGCTGCAACGTGATCATGCAGCCGAACTGAAGCTGGCCGCCGAACGACTCAAAGGCACTGCCCGCCACACGGAGATCATTCCTTCTCCGGTGCTGAGCGAGATGACCGGCCATGAGATTCTCCTGAAGCCGGAAAACCTGCAGGTCACCGGATCCTTCAAGATCCGCGGTGCCTATAACAAGATTGCTTCGCTCACCGAAGAGCAGATCGCTCACGGCATCGTCACCGCGTCTGCCGGCAACCATGCCCAGGGTGTGGCCTATGCGGCCCGCGAGCGTGGAGCCAAGGCCACCATCTGCATGCCGCAGATCACCCCGCCGCTGAAGGTCGATGCCACCAAGGCCTACGGTGCCGACGTGGTGCTGTACGGCGATGTGTTCGATGAATCCGCCGCCCACGCTGCTGAGCTCGCCGACAAGGAAGGCATGATTTACGTGCCGCCATTCGACGATTACGAAGTCATCTGCGGCCAAGGCACCATCGGTCTGGAGATCCTTGAAGACGTGCCGAACGTCACTGACGTGGTCGTGCCGCTCGGTGGTGGTGGCCTGGGTGCCGGCGTGGCGCTCGCCATCAAGACATTCAAGCCTGAAGTGCGCGTAATCGGTGCGATTCCGGAGGGCTCACCGGCCTGGAAGGACTCGCTGGCCGCGGGTCGTGTGTCTCCGGCTGACCATGTGGTTACCTCCGCCGAAGGTGTTGCGGTCAAGCACCCCGGCGACCTGCCCTTCGCTCTGATTAACGAGTTCCTGGACGATCTGGTCACCGTCACCGAGCGCGACATCAACGAAATGATTCTGCTCATGCTCGAGAAGCATAAGCTGGTGGTCGAGGCGGCCGGCGCCGTTTCGCTGGCTGCGCTGGAACACCTGAACCTGCGTTCGCGCAAGTTCGCCGCCGCCACCGGCCCGCACGTGGTGGTTCCGATTATGTCCGGCGGCAATATCGACACCGTGACCATGGGTGCGGTGATTCAGAAAGGTATGATCGCCCGCGGCCGCATCATGAACTTCGAGGTCGAGCTGCCGGATACTCCGGGCCAGCTCGTCAAGGTGGCCACCCTGCTTGCCGAGCAGCGCGCCAACGTCATTCAGCTTGATCACGACCAGTTCAAGGCATCCGGCCACTACACCAACGCGGTGTCTCTCGGCGTCACGGTCGAGACCAACGGCCCCGAGCACATCGACCGCATCCTCGCGGCACTCAGGGAAGCCGGATTCCAGCCCAAGCGCATCTACTGATTCCAATACCGCTGGCGGGAAGCCGCGCAGAAGTGTGCTCCAATACCTCCCGCTGGCGGGAGGTGGCGCAAAAGCGCCGGTGGGTGGTTAACCGACAATCATCAGTTGCTTAACCCACCCACCGGCGCTTTCGTTATGCTGAGGGCTACTTGTTCTCCGCAATCGTCTCGTCCACCAACTTCGGCAGGGCAACGGCGATATCCTCATGAATCAAGCGGCTCGCAAGATGGTCATATTGCGTGTGACCCATATTCATAATGGTGATGGGCACGCCCGCCTGCGCGGCCACCGGCACAATGCTCGCCGCCGGGTACACCTCAAGGGTCGATCCGATTACCCATAGTTCGTCGGCTTTGGTGGCCAGACTGTACGACTTCTCCATCGCGCCGTCCGGCAACGCCTCACCGAAATACACCACATCGGTTTTGATAATGCCATTGCACGGCATATCGCCACGATACTTCAGTTTGCGATGGCAATGTGGGTCGGGCTCTTCATCCAAACGGGCCATGATGTCCGCCGTGGCATATTCCTGATGGCACTTCATGCAATGCGAGGTGCCGATAGTGCCGTGCAGGTTCACGATGACGTTGTCGCTGTTGCCGGCCTTCTCATGCAGCGCATCGAAGTTCTGCGTGGCCAGCAGCGTCAGCATGCCGGCTTGTTCCAGCTTGACCAGCGCCTTATGCGCAGTGCCGGGCTGCGCATTCCATACTGGCGATTCCTTTTGCCAGCGCCAGGAGTACTCGCGGTCCTCTTTGTTGCGCAGGAACAGATCGATGTCGTAAACGCTCATTTGGTCAGGATGCTTGGTCCACACACCGTCCGGACCGCGGAAATCAGGGATGCCGGCGGACGTGGAAATGCCCGCCCCGGTTAATACAGCAATCTTCTTGGTCATAACTACAGGTATACCCGCGATTCATGAACGAAATCCGATGACGGAGCGCTGTCATGCGCCGATTGTGCGCCGGCAGTGTGGTTGCCGAGAGATGAACGCAGGGCCGACAAGCTGAAAACTCTCGCGACACGCCAGCCGAATAGTGGATTTGATGCTTTTCAGAAACATTTGAGGGGTTAACCTAGCCTCATCAGAGCAAAGTGGGCTCTGTGCGACACGCCGAGGGAACCGCGCTGTTATGCCGATTCCTTGGGTTTTTGCGTGCCTTGATTTGCGTGAATCCGGACATGCGTGTAAGTTATTCACCTGTTGCCGCTCAGCGCGGCGGGTTCCTTCCTCTGGTTGGTTTCCCGTCTGGCTGGTGTGGTGGTGGTTTGAGAACTCAAGAGCGTGTTTGTACTACTTCTTTATAGTCAATGATTGCCAGTTCATTCCTCGCCTGATTGCCTGTCGTGGTGGTCGGGTACCCGGGAGGGTTTGATGAGGGGTGAGGTTTTTTGAGGGCGTCCTTCCTTAAGGACGTGCTCGTCAATTTTTGTTTTGAGAGTCATCTATTCGGATGCTTTTCATGAAGTTTTTTTTGTGGAGGGTTCGATTCTGGCTCAGGATGAACGCTGGCGGCGTGCTTAACACATGCAAGTCGAACGGGATCCATCAGGCTTTGCTTGGTGGTGAGAGTGGCGAACGGGTGAGTAATGCGTGACCGACCTGCCCCATACACCGGAATAGCTCCTGGAAACGGGTGGTAATGCCGGATGCTCCAGTTGATCGCATGGTCTTCTGGGAAAGCTTTCGCGGTATGGGATGGGGTCGCGTCCTATCAGCTTGACGGCGGGGTAACGGCCCACCGTGGCTTCGACGGGTAGCCGGCCTGAGAGGGCGACCGGCCACATTGGGACTGAGATACGGCCCAGACTCCTACGGGAGGCAGCAGTGGGGAATATTGCACAATGGGCGCAAGCCTG
>OGOF01001093.1_pt1 | contig 17711 bp, 11 predicted proteins | sample 1552621 | NCBI WGS metagenome assembly OGOF01 (sample SAMEA2580156, study PRJEB22360) | human gut metagenome | biome: human gut; feature: human-associated habitat; material: faeces | place: Denmark | collected 2008/2010
ACCGTCGTGCTGAACGTCAGATTGCCGCTTAGGGGCGTTTGCAGCGTCAATTGGTTAGGCGAAGACGATTAGGTTATCCCTGTGTATCGCCGGCTTCTCGGCCAGGTCTGCCAGCAGGCGGTTGCTGGCGATCTGGTCCTGGCGGCGACCGGCAGCAAGCTCCAGCACGTCCGAATCGGCCTCAGCGATACCGCGGGCGACGACCATACCGCTCGGATCGCACACATCGAGCACATCGTCCTCGGCAAACTGGCCATCGACCTCGCGAATACCCACCGCAAGCAAGGAAGAGCCACGGCTAACCAGCGCCTTCGCGGCACCATCATCGACCGTCACCGAGCCGTGCGCCTTGTCGCCCAGTGCGATCCACAGCTTGCGGGGTGCGATGTCCAGACGCTCCGCCGGCGGATCGAACAGCGTGCCCACGCTCTCGCCGCGGGCGAGGCGCACGAGCGCATCGGGTTCCTCGCCCGAGCAAATCACGCTCTGAATGCCCGCCGTCATCAGGATACGGCTCGCGCGAATCTTGGTAATCATGCCGCCCGTGCCCACCGATGTGGAAGAATCGCCCGCCGAGGCAATAATCTTGGCATCGATCTTATGCACGACAGGAACAAACTCGGCCGTCGGGTCCTCGTGCGGATTGGCAGTATAGAGACCATCGATGTCCGAGAGCGTCACGCACAGATCGGCAGAAACCAGGCAGCTCACAAGCGCCGCCAGTGTGTCGTTGTCACCAAACTTAATCTCATCAACGGTAACGGTATCGTTCTCGTTGACGACCGGCACCACGCCAAGCTCCACGAGGCGCAGCAGGGCGTCGCGCGCGTGCAGGTAAGACGTGCGGCGGGCCGTATCGTGGCGCGTGAGCAGCACGAGCGAGGTGAGCAGGTCGCGCGCATGGAACTCCTCGTCGTAGGCCGACGAGATGATGCACTGACCAGCCGAGGCGCAAGCCTGCAGGCTCGGCAGGTCGCCGACCGGCTTGCGGTCGAAGCCCAGCACGGGATAGCCGCAGGCGATAGCGCCCGAGCTCACCACGACCAGACGCCAGCCGAGCTTGCGCAGGGCTGCGGCCTGATCGGCAAGCCCGCCGATAAAGGAGCGGTTGACCTTGCCATCGGCGCCCACAACCGTGGACGAACCGATCTTTACCACCATCGTTTTATAAGAAGTCGTCATACGTCAAACCAATCAACTGTTCAGCGAACGGCCGAGCTGGCGGCCAAGGAAGCGTGACTCGCCCCTACCGCCCAAGGAATTAGTGAGCCCAGGGAAAAGCAGAAGCCGCGGCCATGTTCTTGCGCACGAGCTCGTCGCGCACCTGGGCCAGGCCCTGCTCCATGCCCACCACGTAGGTCTGCGGGTAGAGGAAGCGCTTGAAAGCCGAGTCCAGATGATCGAGTGCCCAAGCACAGCGCTCGCGCGCATCCTCGATGCTCTCACGCGGAGCCACCGCACCGCCATCGCGCACGATCGGCACCAGCAGCTCGCGATACTCAAGCTCCGACACATCGGTTACCAGGGCGGCATCGTTCACGGCCACGAGGGTATTGCCGCGCGCGGCGCCCTCCCCCGCCAGATGGTCCTCATCATAGATCATGTCGCAGACCGGGCCGCCAAAGCCATCGTAATAGCGGCGCACACGCTGCACACCCGGAATCGTGCGCTTGTAGGGCTGCTCGGAGAGCTTCACCACCGGCGTCCACGGGTCTGTCTCGTTCGCCCGACGGGCGGAAAGCTTGTACACGCCGCCCAGCGCCGGCTGATCGTAGCAGGTCGCGAGCTTGGTGCCCACGCCAAAGCTGTCGATGGGTGCGCCCTGGTCGAGCAGCGACTGGATCGTGTACTCGTCCAGGTCGTTAGACACCGAGATCCCCACATAAGGCAGGCCCTCGGCATCAAAACGACCACGGACATACTTGGAGAGCTTGGCGAGGTCGCCCGAGTCAATGCGAATCGCCGACAGGCGCTCGCCCGCCGCCTCCATCTCCTTGGCAACCGTAATGGCATGCTCGCAGCCCTCGCGCACGTCATAGGTGTCGATGAGCAGCGTGCAGTTCTTAGGGCTCGACTTGGCAAAGGCGCGGAAGGCCTCGAGCTCGGAATCGAAGCTCATCACCCAGCTGTGCGCGTGGGTGCCAAAGACGGGGATGCCGTAACGGCGCCCGGCAAGCACGTTAGACGTGGACGAGCAGCCGGCAACGTAGCTCGCGCGGGCGACGGCCAGACCGCCATCGGGACCCTGGGCGCGGCGCAGGCCAAACTCGGCGACAGGACGGCCATCCGCCGCCAACACCACGCGTGCCGTCTTGGTGGCGACGAGCGTCTGGAAGCCGACGATGTTGAGCAGCGCCGTCTCGAGCAGCTGGCACTCCAGCGCCGGACCGGTGACGCGCACCATGGGCTCGCGCGGAAAAACAAGCTCGCCCTCGGGCACGGCGTCAATGTTCACGTGCGCGTGGAAGTTGCGCAGATAGTCGAGGAATGCGGGTTTAAACATCGCACCGCCGGCGGGAGCCTGAAGCGAGGCGAGGTACTCGATGTCCTCAGGCGTAAAGCGCAGATTCTCGACCAGCTCGGGGAGCTCGGCGGTACCGCACATGACGGCGTACGCGCTGCCAAACGGATGGTCACGGTAAAACGCGGTAAAACAACCCTGCTCATTGGCCTTGCCGCTCTCCCACAGGCCCTGGGCCATAGTGAGCTCGTACAGATCGGTGAGCATTGCAATGTCGGTGGGATGCGAGATGTCGGTCAAAGCCATGGGGCGACCTTTCGGATGTGTGGTACAGAATTTGAGGGTTAGACGAGAGCAGAGGATGCGGACATGACGCCCGATGTAAATCGGTTAGAGCAGGCCCATGCTGGTCAGGATCGTGTAGCCCATAAAGATGACAAACGCGATGAGGGCAAGGACAATGATGATTTTTTGAGCCGGCGCCATGCCAGGGATCTCGTTCTCGCCCGTAGGTTCCTTGGAGGTAACCATGCGCTGGGCAAAGGTCATCTCGTCACGGCTCAGCTTGGGCTCGACGGACTTGGGACGAGCGGCCTTTTTAGGCTGAGGTTTGGGCGCGGCAGGTGCAGGCTTCGCAGCAGCGGGCTTGGGAGCGGGCGCGGGCGCCGATGCGGATGCGGCGTTCGCGGCGGCCTCCTCGGCCTTCGTACGCTCGGCACGCAGGGCAGCCAGCTCCTCGCGCTCGCGACGGGCCTCTTCCCGAGCCTCGCGGCGGGCCTTCTCAGCGCGGAGCTCTTCCAACTCAGCGCGCTCCTCGTCGGACAATGGTTGGGACTCAAGCTCGGCCATGGTAAAGCCCTTTCTTTTAAAAAAGCCGCCGACACAATGTCAGCGGCTTATCAAATCCAAGGGTGGAGACGAAGGGAGTCGAACCCTCGGCCTCTGCCATGCGACGGCAGCGCTCTCCCAACTGAGCTACGTCCCCAGGACAAGTTGATATTTTACCTACGGCTCGCCAACTGTCAACGCCCAATAACCAGTCTTTTTGGGACGCGGCTATTTTGGCAACTTTTCGAACAGGCGATCCTCTCGATGATTTTTTAATCCCCGTCCCAGAAAAATCATCGACGAACGCACTACTTTGCGCTGGTAAGAACACCGGTGGTGTCGAAGGCAGGGGTGAAGCTCTCGTCTACAGCGCCGCCCTCTTGCCAAAACATCGTCGTAAAGCCCAGGTCATCGGCATGGTCGAGCACCTGCTCGTACTCCTCGCGCGTCACGGCGCGTGCCAGGTCGCCGCCCTGCTCTCGCATGAGCGCATTGGGCGTGTACTGGTTCATGCCCGAGATCGGCACGTCGCCCCCCGTCTGCCACACCAGGTCTAACACGCGGCACGAGTCATCCGCATGCCCCGGCAGCACCAGGTGGCGCACGATGATGCCGCGCTTCATGAGCCCGCCCTCATCCACCAGCTCTCCCCCGCGGCGATCGATCTCGCGCGCCATCTGGGCCAGACCCGACACGGCCACGCGCGGGTAGTCCTTAATATGAGAAAGCGACTGCGCAAGCCCGGCATCGGCATATTTAAAGTCAGTGAGCCACATATCGACCAGGTCGCCCAGCGCCGCCACGGCACTCGCGCGCTCATAACCGCTCGTGTTGTAGACGATTGGGATGACCAGCCCGCGCGCCCGTGCCGCGGCAATCGCGGCAGGCAACAGGTGCGCATAGTGCGTCGCCGTCACCAAATTGATGTTGTTGGCACCCTGGTCCTGCAGTTCCAGCATAATCTCGACCAGGCGCTCAGGCGAAATCTCAAGGCCAAAATTGCCGGTCGAGATCTCGTGGTTCTGACAGTAGATACATTTAAGCGAACAGCCGCTAAAGAAGATCGTGCCCGAACCGGCCTCGCCCGAGATAGGCGGCTCCTCCCACATATGAAGCGCCGCGCGGGCCACCCTGAGCGTGTCATTAGCACCGCATACGCCGCGCGCGCCCTCATCGCGCGCCGCACCGCAACGGCGCGGACACAAATGGCAGGCGGACGAAAAAAGTTCGGTCAACGACGTCGGCATAAAAACATGCTCCAAAACAACGATTCAGCAGCTCAAACGTAAAGGGCCAGACCGCGTAGACGGCTCCGTCCCTAAGGCGCCGTAATCGTCCGACACGATTTTTGTAATGTCAAGACTGGAATCCACAAAGTGCCGCTTTATGATGTAGGTATTCCGCCCCCCGCGGAGCAACTGGGTGAACCGTCGCGTTTATTTAGGGAGCCCACACAGTCGTACCTAGTACAGGTATCCTTCGTTGTTAAGGACGCTGGAACAGTCGATGAGGGCACCCACCTGTTTTAGGTGGGTTCATTTTCGTAACGTGGGGGGTGGTTTTCTTTTGCCGAAAATCACCATCACGGTCCATATGGATTCCCGCCGGCATCCCGACAAGCCATCGACAACATCCCAATATCTGGTAAGCGCGTGATTATCGCTGCGTGCAATTACATGCACCCCCCTTGGTCGAGTATTATGGTTCGGCTATGCCCTTTGCGCATGGCGTTCTTCTGACCTTTTCCTTCGACGCTTGGCGGTTTTTAGATTCATGGCTTCATCCCCGAGCTACATACCGTACCTATGCGTGGCAGCGGCGGCCTTTATCACGACCTTCCTCGCGGTGCCCCTGGTCAAGCGCTTGGCAATTAAGCTCGATGCCGTCGACTATCCTTCTAAGCGCCGCATCAACACCAAGCCCATCCCGCGTTTGGGCGGAACGGCGGTGTTTTTGGGCCTGGTCGTTGCCTGCATTGTGCAAATCCTAGGCACCTGGCACCTAGGCTGGCCACCCGTCCTGGTGCCGCACCCGCGCCTTCACATTAGCTATCCCATGCTGGCGCTCTCCTTTACCGTCATCTTTGCGACCGGCGCTATCGACGACGTCTTCCAGCTCAAGCCCAAGCAAAAGCTGGCCGGACAGGTCCTCGCCGCGCTCATCGCCTGTATCGGCGGCCTGAAAATCGGCGTCATCGTCAACCCGTTTGCCCCCGGCGAAATCATGCTCGCATGGCTCGCCTACCCCATCACCGTGATCTATCTGGTGGCATTCACCAACATCATTAACCTCATCGACGGCCTCGACGGCTTGGCCACGGGCATCTGCGGCATCGCGTCGTTCACCATGTTTTCGATGGCCGTTCTCTCGGGCCGCATCGACGCCGCCGCGCTCTCCATTGCGCTCTTTGGCGCCTGTCTGGCCTTTTTGCGCTACAACTTCAACCCCGCAAGCATCTTCTTGGGCGACTCGGGGTCGCTGCTTCTAGGCTTTGCGTTGGGCTCCATCTCGCTGCTCAACGTGAGCCGCACCGCCGCGCTCACCTCGCTTATCATCCCGCTCATCGTTGCCGGCGTGCCCATCATCGACACGTTTAGCGCCATTGTGCGCCGCAGGCGCGCCCACATTAGCATTGGGCAGGCCGACAAGGGCCACATCCACCACCGCTTGATCCAAGAAGGCTACAACCAAAAACAGGCCGTGCTGCTCATCTATGCCTGGTGCATCATGCTTTCGGCCGGCGCCGCCGCGATTAACCAGGTCGAGGTGCCCATGCGTGTGCTCATCTTTACCGTGCTCGCCATTGGCTCGGCGGCCTTCGCCAAGCACCTGCACCTGTTTGAACCCGTGCTGCGCCACCATTACAACAAGCGTACGCACGAGGACGAGCTCGTCACCCCCGACGACCCCGCCTTTAAGCAGGAGGAGCAGGCAGCCGAGGAGCGCAAAGAAGAGCGCCACCACAAGCTCTAGGGCAAGCTGCCGAGGATGTGCCAAGGCACCGTTAGCCAAGCGCGGCCGCGCCGCACCCATCGCACATGCCGCACCACGCGCGTCCCTCTCCCGCCCCTCGCCTACTTACGCACCGCCCCTCCAATAAACGCGTTATCATCTTGACCCATGAACATACGTTAGGAGCAATCATGCCAAACGAGAACAGCTACGAAGTCGCGCTGCAAAAGAGCAACGCCATTCGCGAGGGCCTGGCCAAAACGCCCGAGAAGTTCACCATGCTCACCGGCGACCGCCCCACCGGCCGTCTGCACCTAGGCCACTACTTCGGTACCCTCAAGGGCCGTGTTGAGCTGCAGAACATGGGCGCCAAGACCAACGTGCTCATCGCCGACTACCAGGTCATCACTGACCGCGACACGACCGAGCACATCGAGGACAACGTGTACAACATGGTCATGGACTACCTTGCCTGCGGCATCGACCCCGACAAGACCATGATCTACGCGCACTCCGCCGTGCCCGCCGCCAACCAGCTCATGCTGCCGTTCCTGTCGCTGGTGTCCGAGGCCGAGCTGGCGCGCAACCCCACCGTCAAGGCCGAGATGGAGGCTTCGGGCCACGAGCTCACCGGCCTTCTGCTCACCTACCCGGTACATCAAGCCTGCGACATCCTGTTCTGCAAGGCGAACGTCGTGCCGGTCGGCAAGGACAACCTGCCGCACGTGGAGATCACCCGCACCATCGCCCGCCGCTTTAACAACCGTTACGGCAAGGTGTTCCCCGAAGTCGACGCGCTGCTGTCCGAGACCCCGCTACTGCCCGGCCTTGACGGTCGCAAGATGAGCAAGAGCTACGGCAACGCCATCGCCCTTTCGGCCACGGAAGAGGAGACCGCCAAGCTCATCAAGAAGAGCCCGACCGATTCCGAGCGCCGCATCACCTTCGACCCGGTTGCCCGCCCGCAGGTCTCCGCCCTGCTGACCACCGCCGGCCTGGTGACCGGCCGCGACCCGAAGGACATCGCCGAGGAGATCGGTGATTCCGGCGCCGGCGCGCTCAAGGCATACGTCATCGAATCAGTCAACGAGTTCCTGGCCCCGCACCGCGAGCGCCGCGCCGAGCTGGCCAAGGACATGGATTCCATTCGTGACATCCTGCACGACGGCAACAAGCGCGCCAACGCCATCGCCGAGGAGACCCTCGACCAGGTGCGCGAGGCCATGGGCATGAAGTACTGATTTTCCCGCCGCTCGTAGCAAGACGCCGTGTCAGCCCCAACTGGGCAACTGACACGGCGTTTTTGTATTGCGGCGTCTGCTGTGTCCTATCTTCACTTCGAGGGGCGGATTTCTTGTTTTTCCGTGCAACGCGGCTATCAAGACGGACCTCTGTTCACTTCATGCCGATGGCTTGCATCAATACGTACGCTCCCCGCACAGCAATGTCATTACGACGTGTTGCGGCATAGCGCGCATGGCTTCCGGAGTATCGGCGGCGTATGGGTCGGCGTCCAGCAACACCACATCGGCCGGGTCGCCGGATGCAAGGCGGTCACGGCCAGTGGCGGTCGAGGCTGCCAGCGAGGTATGCACATCGAGGCACTGCTCGGGCTGGAACGGCTCGCGGTCAGAGCTTTCGGTGCCGAGCACGGCGGCGGAAATGGCCAGCCACGGGTCCAGCGGGGCCACGGGCGCATCCGAGCCCATGCGCAGCGTGGTACCGGCGTCGTGGAGGGCCCTGAACGGATAAGGGATGCCGGCCGGGTTGGCCCAGAAACGGGTGATGACGTCGCGGTCATCCATGGCGTGCTGCGGCTGGATGCTGGCCGTGAGCCCCAGCTCGGCGAAACGCGGGATATCGACGGGTTTGAGCATCTGCGCATGCTCGATCGATCCATGTGCGTGCGTGGCGGCGACTGCGTTGAGCGCAATGGTGTTCGCTTCGTCGCCAATGGCGTGGCAGGCAATGTCGAAGCCATGCTCGGTGGCTAGGCGCATATAGTCTTCGATTTGCTGCGGCGTGTAGCTCAGCGTGCCATACGTCAGCGGCTCGATGCCCGAATACGGCGTGGAGCAGTAGGCGGAGCGGGTGTTGAGCGATCCGTCCGAGATGAGCTTCATGGCGCCCACATGGCCAAGCCCGGCGCTGCCCGGCAATTCCTTGCCGGTATGCCAACCCGCGTCAATGGCGGCTCGCAACCGCTCGGGGTATACACCGGCGTCCACGCGCAAACCGTTAATGCCGGCCGCGAAACGATTGATCCATGTATCGATGTTTTCGGCCATTTCATAATCGCGGATGCCCACCACGCCCTTGCTTGCGGCGTCCTGTTCGGCCTCGCGCAGCAGACGGTCAGTCTCTTCAGCAGCGCCCGGCGCCTTGTCGAAGGCGGTGTAGGCGTTGAACCATTCGAGTTCACCGACCAGACCGGATTCGTCCACATGTACGCCAAGCCTGCGGGCCGCGGCGGAATTCACCCATCCGCAGTGCATGTCCGCGCTGGAGAGGGCCACCGGCTGTTCGCCGGTCACGGCGTCAATTGCGGCCAGTGTGGGCTGCTCGTCGTCGGCCCACAGCGAGTGACGGAATCGCATGCCCACCACGAAGGCATCTGGGTCAAGCGTGTCGGCGGCGCGGCGCTCATCCAGATGACGGCGCAACATGTCCATCGCTTCGGCGGCGGAACGGGCATTGATGAGGTCCAGTCGGCCCAGCGTCTTAGCCCATTGCGTGAAGTGCGTGTGGCAGTCCCACAGGCCGGGAATAACCCACAGGCCGTCGGCGTCGATGGTGGGTTCGTCGGCGGGTGCGGCGGCCGACGTTGGGATTGAGACGCTGCCAGAAGCAATGGCATTCGTCGCGTATTCCAACGATGTCGTATGCGCCTTAGTCTGCATCGTGCTGTCCGAAGCCGAGACCGTTCCAGCAGGGCCGACAGACGCAACAACCCCATCGCGAAGCACCACATCCACGCGGTCCTGAGACCCCGGAACACCGGCATTGACAATACGCACCAAGCTACTCATACCGGCCATCATGCCACCTTTGCATGAACGCCATGGAGATTCGTCCAAGTTGAATCGCGCCGTCGACGGCGATTCCCGCTGGCTGCCTGCAAACCCCTACGTTCCATGTAATTGCGGGATGGCCTGCAACTGCGATGAACACCCATAGTTTATCCACCGACTTATCCACATTTATCCACCGAAAAATTGGGGCGGTAGACAGGGCCGGTAGCCGGACTCTACACTGCGAGGACAAAGCGAACATCACGAAGGGGTGATCATCATGGGTAGCTCAACGGCATTGACCGAGCTGACAATGCAGAAGTACCAACGAATGCAGACGTGCGCAGATGTTCAACGACGAAGCGCATGGCGCCCACCCTATGCCCTGACAACAGCGTTGGAGCTTTTGTCAATTGAAGTACCCCGCATATCAAGCAAACACAGAGGCCTTGCAACTACAACCATTGTTGCGGTTCCACACGCCAATGACAAACGGCACATTGTGGGGGTCAAAGTGGTTGTATGGCCTTTTCCACTAGACACGGTCATAATCGAGGGACAATTCACATGCACTTCACCAGCTTGCACATGGGCCATGTTCTCCACGTATCTCGAACTTGAAGAACTCATCGTTCTCGCTGATTCCATGATGCGACGAGATCGAAGGCTCTGCAGAACAACCATCGACGCCCTTTCTCTGTATCTCGATGAGGCCGAGGCCCAGGTGCGAGCCGACAAAGAGAATGGCACCAATTCGTATTTGTTCCGCGGGTATAACAAATGCCGTCGCGCCCTACTTTTGGCGCGCGCGGGCACAGATTCCTCCATGGAAACACGAACTCGTTTGGTTCTCTTGAAATACGGTCTGAATTGCCCGCAGGTGAATTATCCAATATTCGTAGGAAACAACACCAGACCCATATATCTCGATCTTGCATACCCTGAATTCAAGATATGTATCGAATACGAAGGCTCTCATCATGCCGGGCAATGGCTGAATGACGCGAGACGCCGCCAGATGATCGAAGATGCTGGCTGGAAGTACATTCAAGTCACCAAATTAGATATTGGCGACGAAGCGGGAGAAGAGGCCCTTGCCCGAAGAGTTGCCGAAAGGATACAGGAGGTTACGGGCAAAACGGTCCAGCTCACGATGCGGCAAACTACCCAGCAAATTAGCGATGTCCGAAAGCTACGCCGTATTCCACTGTACAAACGGCTGAAATTCGAGCCTCTGCTGCCAATTATTCCGACGACGCAGGAATAATAAGCCCGGTAGAGTCAGTCCGCACCGTCCGCACCGCGCTACGGTATTCAAAACCCATTTCAAGGGGCTGATTTGGCCTCCGCCGGAGGTCTACTTCCGTTTCAAGGGGCTGATCATCCGGTAGACCACGTGTATCAATGCCCTTACGTCAACGCCATTCCGCCGTTTTGGAGCCGCGTCTACTCAGGCATCAGCCCCTTGAAACGGAAGTAGATCTCTCCAGAACGTCAAATCAGCCCCTCGAAGTCCGTTTTGGCCTCAATGGTTCCTGCCGAACCACAAAAAAGCCACTCCTCTGCCATACGAGCCGACCGCACAGCAGGCACGTGTCATTTGCCGCTGCGGACCTCGGACTCCATGGCTTCCATGGGCTCGTCGACGAGCACGGTGCCGGACGGCAGGGTGCCGGGCAGCGGATCGTCCATGTAGTGGTCGAATTCGTAGAGCATGCGCTTGTTCGGCTTGGCGGTCAGCAACGAAACCACCACGATGAACAGCAGCGAAATGATGAACGCCGGCAGCAGCTCATAGATGGCGAATACGCCGCCCAAGGGCTTGACGAGGTTGTGCCAGATCAGCACGGCCGCCGTGCCGGACAGCATGCCGGCCACGGCGCCGGCCTTGTTGGCGCGACGCCAGTATAGCGAGCACAGCATCAACGGGCCGAATGAGGCACCAAGCCCGGCCCACGCGTAAGACACCACCTGGAAGATCGACGAGTTCTGGTCGTATGCCACCAGAATGCCGAACAGGAACATGACCACCAGCGTGACCCTGGCCACGATCATGACCTGCTTGTCGGTGGCCTTGCGGTGCAGCAGCCCGCGGAAGATGTTCTCGCCCATGGCCGAAGCGCCGATGATCAGATACGAGGAGCTGGAGCTCATCGAGGCCGCGAAAATGCCGGAGACCACCACGCCGCACATGAAGCTCGGCAGCAGGGTCTGCGCCAGCACGATGAAGATGGTTTCCGCATCGGTGGAGGTCAGCAGTTCGGTGGGCATCATCGCACGCCCCACCAAGCCGATGCACACTGCGCAACCCAGCGAAATCACGCACCAGGAGGTGGCGATGATTCGGGACTTGCGCACTTCTTCCACGCTGCGGATGGACAGGAAGCGCACCAGCACCTGCGGCATACCGAAGTAACCCAGGCCCCACGCCAGCATGGAGATGATGGTGATGATGCCGTAGTCGGAGGGCGCGCCGAACACGGCCTTGCCCGCCTCGACGAGCTGCTGGCCGGTGGCCGGGGCCAGCCTGGGCGCGGCCACCTGCGTGCCGGACAGGTAGCCGGGGATGGCACGCAGGAATTCCACGGTGTTGTCGACACCGCCCGCGCTGGCCACGGTGCCGATGAACACCACCGCGAGCGCGAAGAACATGAGCATGCCTTGAATGAAGTCGGTCATCACCACGGACAAGTAGCCGCCCACCACGGTGTAGACGAACACGACCACCGCGCCGATGATCATCATGACGTGGTAGTCGAAACCGAACAACGTGGCGAACAGCTTGCCCACGGTCACGAAGCAGCTGCCCACGTACACGCTGAAGAACACCAGGATGATCACGGCCGCGATGGTGGAGACCACGCCCTTCTTGTCATGGAAACGCTTGGCGAAGAAGTCAGGAATGGTGATGGCATCGCCGGCCACTACCGAGTAGCGGCGCAGTCGCCGGGCCACAAGCTTCCAGTTGAGATAGGTGCCGAGCGCCAGGCCGATGGCGGTCCACATCGGGTCGGCCGCGCCGGTGAAGTAGGCCAGGCCCGGCAGGCCCATCAGCAGCCATCCGCTCATGTCGGAGGCTTCGGCGCTCAGGGCCGTGAGCCACGGCCCCACGCCGCGCCCGCCCGCGAAGTATTCCTTGGAGGAGGAGTTGGAGCGTTTGGAGTAGATGAATCCGATGGACAGCATGGCCGCAAAATAGATGACCATGGCCAGCAGAATCCAGAAATCGTTGGCCAACTGCGACCCCTCCCCAATCATGACGCCAAGCGGCTAACGCCATGGCAGGAACTATGTGCTGATATGCGTGCTGATATGCGATTGACGCCGGAGCGGCGTCATACAGACCGTCACAGCCGTGAATACGGCCGCAACGCACTTCGCCTGATGGTAGTGGATACAAGGGCTCAAGCACCTTCCACCGTTTCCATACTGAGACGCTGTTTTATCCGAGCTCCCCACCTGAGGGGAGCCAAGATGACGGTCAGATGTCGTAGCGCCAGGACTTGTCGGTCACCACGCGGGCCATCGCCAAACCGATCGGCAGACAGATAATCACCATGAACGCACGGAACGCCCAGTCCAGCGCATTCATGGTCTGGAAGCTGCCGAGGTACCACATGGCACGGTACATATACAGACCGGGCACCATGATCACGATCGACGGCACGGTCAGGCAGATGCGCGGGTAGCCGAGGTGCGGCGGGAGCCAGCCACGTCGCACGGATGAACGCCACGCCGATGCCAGAATGCCCGCCAGGAACGCGCCGATGAAGGTAGCCATCTCGGGTGCCACGTTGAAGTCTTGCAATTCCAAGCGCAGCGTGTCCGTGATCGCACCGATCAGGGCGGCGGTCAGGCACATGCGCTGCGGCGAATTGAACAGCACGGAGAAGCCCCACACGCCGACGAACGCCGCCACGAATCGCAGCAATCCGTTGACCCACGGGTCAAGCCCCAGTGGCTCAAAGCCTTCCGGGTGCAGGTGCACCATCACGGCCACGGCCCAGCCTGCCAGCGTGGCCATCAGGATGATGCACAGCACGTACGCCACGCGCTGGATGCCCGAGGGGAAGTCGATTTTCGCCATGTCGAGTCCGCCTGTGATGAGCGGGAAACCGGGGATCACGAACAGCATGGCGCCGATGTAGGCCGTATCGTGCGAGAGCGCGACTGGGTCGAAAATGCCGATGAGTCGCAGGGTGCCGGTGCAGGCGAGCGCCGCCGCGGCCACACACACAAAGGTGACGAAGAACTGGTTCAGATGGTATGCAAACAGCCGGCGACGCATCCACTGGCCAAGGCCCGCGCCCACGAACGCACCGATCATGTCGTATGGGCCGCCGCCGAGCAGGAACACGAAGGATGCGCAGGCGCAGGCGGACGCGAGTCCCGCGAGGGCCGGCGAATACAGCGGTTTGCGACGTTCGATCATGTCGAGTCGCTCGTGCGCCTGCCGCACGGTGATACCGCCCTTGGCCTTCTCTTCGTCGGAGCGCTCGTTGAAGTGTTCGGCGTATTCCTTGGGCACGCGATTCTTACGCTTCGTACTGCTTGCAGCAGGGCTTTCGGCGGTTGCGCCGTTCGCCGCGTTCGCCGATTCAACCGACTCATTGGAGTCACCGGTAAACACTTCGGCATCGTCGTAGGCCTTCTCTTCGGCCGCTTTGTCTTCGACCGGAGTGACTTCCGCGCTGTCCGCCAAAAGTCGGTGGGCTTCTTCATTGTCATCGTCCAAGGACTTGGCCACGGAGGTCACGAGTACCTTGGTTTTCGACGCAAGATCCAGCGCCTCGTCCACGCTGCCGTTGGCCGCCTCAGCCTCGACCTTGGCACGTTCGCGCAGGCGCTTGGCCAGATCGGCCGAATACTGCGAAGCGTCACGTTCGTCCAAATGCTTGACCACGCCATCGGACAGTTGCGAATCGACGTGATACATCGACCCCTTGCCGAGATTCACGGAGAACCAGTCGGCGAAATGTTCCAGCAGCCAGATACGTTCGGTGTTCACGCCGGTACTCGGCAAATCCACGACTTCGGTGATGCGGTTACGACCATCCGTGCAGGTGGCCTCGATATCCGTCAGGTTCACGTCGGCGCGTACGTGCACGCCCAGCGGGTAGGCGATGCGGTGCATCATTTCACGCACGCGGAAGGAGCCGGTGCCGGCTCCCAGGTCCAACATGCCGACTCGTACAATCACGCTGGCTTTGGCGGCGATACCGGCGTCCACCACCGGTTTTTCCCAATCGCGTGCAATATCTTCCATGTCCAGCGGAATGGAGTGGGTGTGGAATTTACGTACAGCCGTTGCGCCTTTCGCTTCGGGCGCACTTTTTTTCTTCTGTTCGCTCACATCCTTCATTACTACTCCCTGCCTTCCCCGCCAGCAATCGTAAGGCGCTCAAATCTTCCGCGAATCGGACAGTGTCTCATATGCTGTCTGATATTCGGTCTCTATAGGTGGACAACTTGGCGCACTATATGGACTCCGTAACGCAAATAGCGATTTCGCGGGGATACACTATTGCCCACACAACAACCACGTTGAATATGGGCTGTGGGCTCGCAACGACTGGTCTCAACAACTGCGGAGGAGCCGCAGACGACCGGTAGACCGAGCAACCTGTTATTCGGCAAAGGAGGTTATATGGCAACACCTGAAGAACAGATCACTCCCGCTGACGCCGCCATCGTCACTACCGGGACCGGCCGAAAGGGCCCGGAGGAGCATGATCTTCCCGAAAGCCTGAAGTACGACATGGATCTGTGTCTTGAGATCCTGCGTAACGTACTGGGCGAATACAACCCCGAACTGCTGTCTACGTTCGACACCGTGCGTCATTACGCGGTGGAGGCCAGCGCCGAGCATTTCGCCGAGCTGAAGGATCCGAACCCCGACCAGGATGGCCTGAAGGAGGCCGTGAACGTCATCGACAACATGACGTTGCACGACGCCCAGCTGCTGGCCCGCGCATTCGCCACGTATTTCCATCTGGCAAACCTGTCCGAGGAGAACTACCGCGTTTCCGTGCTCCACGAGCGCGAGAGCAACGTGTCCGTTGACCAGGCGGTCGACCCGATCAACGAGCTCACCGTCGCCTACCACCAGCTCATCAATGAGACTGGCCCGGCCAAGGCCAAGGAACTGCTCAACCAGCTCGAATTCCACCCCGTCTTCACGGCGCACCCCACTGAGGCCCGTCGCAAGGCCGTGGAAGGCAAGATTCGCCGCGTTTCCGAATTGCTTGAGGAGTACAAGCGCCTCGGCGGCTCGGATAAGAAGGAATGCCTGCGCCGTCTCTACAACGAGATCGACGCCCTGTTCCGCACTTCTCCAATCGCGCTGAAGAAGCCGACCCCGGTTGAGGAAGCGGACACGATTCTCGACATCTTCGACAACACGCTGTTCAACACCATCCCCAAGGTCTACCGTCGCTTCGACGACTGGGTCCTGGGCGATAAGGCCGGTCTCGTCGAGCCCGCTTGCCCCGCGTTCTTCCACCCGGGCAGCTGGATCGGCTCCGACCGCGACGGTAACCCGAACGTCACCGCCAAGGTGAGCCGCGCCGTGGCCCGCAAGTTCTCCGATCACGTAATCGCCGCCCTTGAGGAAGCCACCCGCACCGTCGGCAAGAACCTGACGATGGAGGCCGAGACCACCCCGCCGAGCGCCGAGCTCAAGAGCCTCTGGAGCCACCAGAAGGAAATGAGCGAGCGTCTGACCGACAAGGCCGCCCTGATCTCCACCAAGGAGATGCACCGCGCGGTCATGCTGGTGATGGCCGACCGTCTGCACTACACCATCGAGCGCGACGCCGACCTCATGTACCACTCCTGCGACGACTTCCTCGCCGACCTCAAGGTGGTCCAGCGTTCGCTGGCCGCCGCCGGTGCCAAGCGTTCCGCTTACGGCCCGCTGCAGGATCTGATCTGGCAGACCGAGACCTTCGGCTTCCACATGGTGGAGATGGAGTTCCGTCAGCACTCCGTGGTGCACGCCCGCGCCCTTGCGGATATCCGCGAGCACGGCCTGCACGGCGAGCGCGGCGAACTGCAGCCGATGACGCACGAGGTGCTCGACACCTTCCGCGCCCTCGGTGCCATCCAGAAGCGCAACGGCCTCAAGGCCGCCCGCCGCTACATCATCTCCTTCACCAAGAGTGCCCAGAACATCAAGGATGTCTACGAGCTCAACCGCTTGGCCTTCTCCCACCCGGAGGACGTGCCCACCATCGACGTGATCCCGCTGTTCGAGCAGCTTGAGGATCTGCAGAACTCGGTGGACGTGCTCGAGGAAATGATCAAGATCCCCGAGGTTCAGGCTCGTCTGAAGGCCACCGGCAACAAGCTCGAGGTCATGCTCGGTTACTCCGACTCCTCGAAGGACGCCGGCCCGACCTCCGCCACGCTGGCCCTGCACTCCGCTCAGGAGCGCATCGCCAAATGGGCTGAGTCGCACGACATCGATCTGACCCTGTTCCATGGCCGTGGCGGCGCCGTAGGTCGTGGCGGCGGCCCCGCCAACCGTGCGGTGCTCGCCCAGCCGGTCGGTTCCGTCAAGTGCCGCTTCAAGCTCACCGAGCAGGGCGAGGTCATCTTCGCCCGTTACGGCAACCCGGTGCTGGCCATCCGCCACGTCGAGTCCGTGGCTGCGGCGACCTTGCTGCAGTCCGCGCCGAGCGTGGAGAAGCGCAACACCGAGATGACCGAGAAGTATGCCGACATGGCCGCTCAGCTCGACGAGGCCGCGCACAACCGCTTCCTCGACCTGTTGAACACCGACGGCTTTGCCCCGTGGTTCTCGATCGTTACGCCGCTGACCGAAATCGGCCTGCTGCCGATCGGCTCCCGTCCGGCGAAGCGTGGGCTGGGCGCCAAGTCGCTCGACGACCTGCGCACGATTCCGTGGATCTTCTCCTGGGCCCAGGCCCGCATCAACCTGGCCGCCTGGTACGGTCTCGGCACCGCATGCGAGAAGTTCGGCGATCTGGAGACCATGCGTCAGGCTTACGAGGAATGGCCGCTGTTCTCCACCTTCATCGACAACATCGAGATGTCCATCGCCAAGACGGATGAGCGCATCGCCAGGATGTACCTTGCCCTCGGCGACCGCGAGGACCTCAATGAGAAGGTGCTCAACGAGATGGAGCTCACCCGCAAGTGGGTTCTGGCCATCGTGGGCGACAAGTGGCCGCTGCAGCACCGCCACGTGCTCGGCCAGGCCATCCGCATCCGCTCCCCGTACGTGGACGCGCTGTCCGTCACCCAGGTGCTCGCCCTCAGGTCGCTGCGCAAGAAGGTGGACAAGGAAGAGCTCTCGCAAAGCCAACAGGCAGGATTCATCTACCTCATCCTGTGCACCGTCTCCGGCGTCGCCGCGGGCCTGCAGAACACGGGCTGATCCGCGGCTGTCCGACCGCTTGATGAACGGGGAGGTTCCGTGCCGATTGACGGCGCGG
>OGOF01001121.1_pt1 | contig 17382 bp, 9 predicted proteins | sample 1552621 | NCBI WGS metagenome assembly OGOF01 (sample SAMEA2580156, study PRJEB22360) | human gut metagenome | biome: human gut; feature: human-associated habitat; material: faeces | place: Denmark | collected 2008/2010
GGCCGCCATCGAGACAAAGACCGGTGCAATATCCGCATTTCGCAGCATCACATCATACCCCTTGCTCTCAAGCATGACTTTCGCCAGATAGCTCATGGCTATGCCTTCCGACCAGTTTACATAACCGATCGAAACCTGTTTCCTGCCATTCGAGGAATCGCTGCAATCAGCGAACATCATCATGAAGGCTACAATAAGGGATAAATTTATAATGATAATCAATCTTCTCATAAATACTTTTCTTTTTATCTGTTTTACTTTCTACGGACAAAGCCCTGTGTAATACGATCCAAAACGATCGCTAGAATCACGACGGCTATGCCGCCTTCAAAACCAAGTCCGATTTTCATTTGTGTGATTCCTTTCAATACGATCTCACCTAATCCGCCAGCCGAGATCATGGCCGCAATCACAACCAGAGAGCCATCATGATTGTCTGGTTCACTCCTGCCATAATGGTAGGTAAAGCCAACGGGAGCTGTACTTTAAAAAGAAGCTGTCCCGAAGTGGCCCCGAACGAACGGGTCGCCTCTACAATATCTTCCGGAACCTGACGGATTCCCAAGTCGGTAAGACGGACAACCGGAGGCATGGCAAATATCACGGTGGCAAAAGCGCCCGGAACAGGTCCTAGTCCGAAAAACAGGACAGCCGGAATCAAATAGACAAAAGCGGGCATCGTCTGCATCAGATCCAAAACCGGACGGATCACCTTAGCCGCCTTATCGTTTCGCCCGGTCCAGATTCCCAGCGGGACACCGAACAACAAGGCGATGATCGTCGACGACAAGACAAGCGCCACAGTCTGCATGGTCTGTACCCAAAACCCCATCCCCCAAATCAAAAGTAAACCGAGCAAGGTCAGGACAGCAGTTCCCTTTCCGGCTTTCCACCAAGCCAAAGCTGCTATTCCCGCAATCATCAGGTAGAACGGGACCCACATCAGTATTCCCTGGAAGCCGTCGATAAAGCCGCCTACGATGTGGTTGATTACATCAAAAAGGCCAGCAAAGTTTTCTGTCAGCCAATTAATGGCCATTTCTATATATTTTCCGATATTTATCATAAATCTATTGCGTTTTGAATGATTTCTTCTATTTCTTTCTGATCTTTTCCGGTCATCTCGATAATGATGGCTGAAGTCGATACGACACCTTTCAAACGGTTATTCTCATCGACCACCGGCAAAGCCTGCTGGACTTTCGGCAAGAGGGGCAACATATCTTCGACTGTCATACTCTCCAATACGGAAGGGACCTCTTTCATGACAATCGAACTGATATCCCGCGCCCCTTCCTTACGCAACCGCAGCACATCTTTCAACCGTATTTCACCAAGGAACTGCTCGTCCGCACCGATCACGGGCAATGCATACAAACGTTTTTCCCTCATCTTGCGGATTATGGCCTCCGGACCATCTTTGCGGATACGGACAACGATCGGTTGAGTCAGCATGATGGAAGAGGCCGTAACGACACGCCCACGATCCACACTCTCGGTAAAACGGGTGACATAGTCGTTCGCCGGATCGGTCAATATCTCTTCGGGCGTCCCGACCTGTACGACTTCGCCATCCTTCATAATGGCAATACGGTCGCCTAATTTGATGGCCTCGTCCAGATCATGTGTGATAAAGACAATGGTACGTTTCATCTTCTCCTGCAAGTCCAGCAACTCGTCCTGCATCTGTTCGCGGATAAGTGGGTCAAGGGCAGAAAAAGCCTCGTCCATCAACAGGACTTCCGGGTCGTTCGCCAAAGCACGTGCCAGCCCGACGCGCTGCTGCATACCTCCGGAGAGTTCGTCCACACGCTGGTTCTCATATCCTTTCAATCCTACAACGGCTATGCTTTCATATGCTTTCTTTTCGCGCTCTTCTTTAGGCACTCCCTGCAATTCAAGCCCGAAAGCTATATTGCTCAATACAGTCCGGTGAGGCAACAGTCCAAAATGCTGGAATACCATCGCCATCTCCTTACGGCGTATTTGCAACAGTTCCTTATCCGACAGAGATGTGATGTTCCTACCGCTCAGCCATATCTCTCCCATAGAGGGTTCGTTCAGCCGGTTAATGCAACGCACCAACGTCGACTTACCACTACCGGAGAGCCCCATTATCACGAACATCTCTCCTTCCTTTATTTCCAGATTGGCATTACGGACAGCTATGGTACAGCCTGTTTCTTTTAAAATTTCCTGTTTGCTCTTACCTTGCTTAACCATCTTTTTCGCTTTGGCCTTCTCAGGTCCGAAAAGAATCGATAAGTCTTTTATTTCTATTTTCGTCATATTTTAAAAATTATATTTGGTCATGTTTAGAAGTAATTCCCAGGACCGGGCATGTGGTGTCTATTTAATAAACAGGGAAAAACGCGTTTAGTTTAAAAAAGACAATAAGTTCGGTTTTTCGCTCGTCTTTATTAGTATAATAAATCACTTATAATCAAACAATAAAACAACAAAATCAAAAGAATCAATCATTCATATTTTCGATCAAAAGGAAATGTCCGGAATCGCCTTGCATATGAAATACAAGGAGATTTCCGGACTAACAAGGAATAAATATGTTCTTTTTCGATGGTATTATCTTGTTCGGCTGTACTCGTACAGTATTTTCCCTTTTCCATTCATCAGATAAAAGGATAACTTACTATCTTCCATGCTGACTACAGTGAACCCGGCTTCCGGATTACAGAACTTCGTACCCTCGACAGTCTTTACCTTACGGGAAAGTGAACCGGATGTATTTACCAGATAGTCAACCTTGCTGTCAGCAGGCTGGATGTGCTGGAAGTTATGAATATGACCACAAAAATACATATCGACACCATATCTGTCCAACAGAGGCTCCAAACGTTTACGCATATCGGCACGTTCACTTTCCTCTTTCGGCGTATCGGCATAGACAGGATGATGGCCGATTACGATCTTCCATTTCTCAGCAGAAGAGGCAAGCGTTTTTTCGATCCATTGAAGCTGCTCTTCCATATCCTGTCTGCCGGCATCGGGATATTTCTCCGTATCTTCACGGTATTTGTCAATCAGAGGCGAAGTATCTATAAATACCAACAAGGCTTTCTCATTTTCACCCGCCTCCACGACTTTTGAGTAATAACGGGAAGGGACGATCCAACGACGGCTTTTCTTGCCGTAATCCAATACCGCTTGCGTATTACCGCGATACTCATGGTTCCCGTTGACGGCAAACCACTCCAGCATCAGCTCAGGATGGCTGTAAACAAGCTCGTAGTTTGTCATCCACAACGGATCGTCGACACTGGCTACCCCCTCGAAATGATGAGTATCCCCGGCCGCGACAATAAATTCGATGTCTATCTTTTCCGCCAGATTTCCCATCAACTCGGCAATCGTCTTTTGTTCGTAATAACCGTTCCGTCCCAAGTCGCTGACCAGATAAAAATTTTTGCTTTCTTCCGATACGGCCGGAACGTCGAATGCCTCCCCTGCTAAAGCAGGACCGGCAATATCCGTTTCCGAATTCGACGCTCCTTTCTGCTTACCGGCAGAAGTGCAGCCCCCGAAAGCGGAGACTGCGAACAAAGCCGATAAGGTCTGTAAATAAATTCTTCTATTCATCATGTTCTTTTATTTTAAACCGAAAGCTCCGAATTGTGCTTTCACCGCCGGCGAATGGTAAGTGACACCATTTACGGAAAGCCCGTTTGTCGAAAAGTAGGGAACTAAGTTGGCATCTGTTCAGCTATTAGCGCCCCTGCCAATACCGGAGAACCGGATTTGACATGGAAATCCCATCCTTCATCATATACATATTCGGTCAAAGCGACTTCGTTAACGGCAAAGTTTTCGAACAGCGGGTCCTTCAAATCATTTTCAGTAGCGATAATGCTATGCACATCCACTACTCCGGAGTTGTAATTCTTATGTTCGTAGTTATAACCGGCCCATGCATAGGCGACACCGCTTTCCTCTTCATATACAATATCGCTTTTCTGGCTGCCGGAAGCATAAAAATTATAATCGATCACAGACTGGTCGCTATAACCCTCTTCAGGGTCGTTCGGGTTCTTGAAGCTCGGGGTCATGGCACGGAACTTGCAATTTACCATCAAGTTGTTGAAAACATTCGCCAACACATTCTTTTCAGCATATACACAACCACCCTTCTCACCGTCGCGACGCCAACCGGCATTGACGATTGTATTATTGTAGGCCTGAACCTTAGCCTGGCCGCGCGTTTCGCTCTGGCCTGAACTGGACAGTTTCAATCCGTTAGTGTTCGGGCTGAACATGATATTACCGGCGACATCCACCGTACATCCGGCTTTTACATTGACAGCTTCCGCCCCGTCATATCCGTTGGCAGCAAACGTATTGCCAGCTATGATTGCCTGTCCGCCCATCAAATAAATACCGTCAGACCAGCCATTACGAAGAACAGAATTAGTGATGACATATTTCCCCTTGATATTGTTAGTCGTGATCTGCGGATAAGCGTCGTCACCGGCCGTATATACACCGTTGGCCGCAGCCGGAGAACCTTCCACCACTTGGCCACCCGTATATTCGATAACGGTATGGTCGATCAACATTTCCTCGCAACTGTTCGAAGCGACGATACCACCCCATAAGCCGGCAAACGTATTCTCTTTCGTGCGATTTTCCTCAGCTACGGAGAAAAGGACCGGATTTTCAGCTGTTCCCTTACAGTAAAGATTGCCGTCTACCGTAAATTCAACAGGGACATGGTTGGCTCCGACACCTTTGTCATCAAAGATAACCTGCACACCTTCCTCTATTGTCAGGGATTTACCGGCCGGTACTGTGATATGGCCTGATACCAATATGATGGAATTGGCTTTCCAAGTCCCCTCGACATCCCCCTCCACAGTCTCCGTATCTTCATTTCCACCCTGATTATTATCCGGATTAACAGGATCATCGTCACCACAAGCAGCCAAAGTCATGACCATCATGGCTGCACTCACTAATAATGCATTGAATTTCATAAAATAAATGCTTAATGTAAATATTAATATAATTGCTATGTTAAAGTTTATACCGGATGCCGAGCATAAATGACTGACCGTGCCATTCTTTCCGTTCGATCACATTCCCATTATGCCGGTCTGAATCCACACTCTCCGTATGCGGTCCTTTCTGAATGTAGCGCAAGAGCGGGATATCCAACAGGTTGGAGGCCTTGCCAAAGATACTGATACCGTTCTTGAAACTTTTTTCTATCGAAGCATCCAGCTGGGCGTAGCCGTCCTCCCATATATCATCTTCATACCAGTTCGAAATGTCGCTCAGACGTTTTCCCGTATAGCTGGCAGACACCTGGCCCTCCCAGCCGTGCCTGGTCTCTTTGAAAAGCAGGGAGAGATTTGCCACATGGGCCGCCTGTCCGAACAGTGGACGGGACTGGCGCACCGACTTCACTTCCGATCCTTCCATGATACGCTTGTCTGTCGTGACCTTCGAATGTGTATAGGTATAGTTTGCCTTAATACCGAACCAGTTGAAGTATTTCATCACATCGACTTCCATCCCCAGATTCTTGGCGTCACCGAAGTTCATCGGTTTATAATAGGTATCCTGGCCTTCGTTCAACAACCCGTATTCGATCGGGTCCTGGATATTCTTATAGAACAGGCCGACCATAAACTGCTCGGAAGACTTTGGAAAAAATTCATAACGTAAATCGATATTGTCGGCAACCGTATGCTTCAAGTCCGGATTTCCCTTTTCCTTATAATCTTCATTAATGATGCTGTAAGGCACGATCTCGAAAAAGCTCGGACGATTGATGGCACGCGCATACGAGAAACGCAGGTTGGCATTTCGATGGATACCGTATTTGGCATGGAAACTCGGCAATACATCCGTATAGTCCTGGTTCCCTTCCGGATCAACATCGCGGGGAAATTTCAGTACATATCCCTGATTCGTATGCTCGACACGCACCCCAGCGATCAATTCCCATTCCTTCAAGGTATACTTCACCATTCCATATCCGGCACCGATCTTTTCCGTTGCATCGTAATTCAGAGGGTCCCCTATGTTGCCATAAGGACGGGGGACGAACTGTATCTCGTCAAAATTAAACCAGTCCTTATTGATATATTGCGGATTCTTGGAACCGGTAGCCGAGTTGAACGTATATTCATTAAAGAAACTGTCACGCTTCTTATCCCGGTACATACCTCCGGCCGAGAAATCCAGGATCGCCCCGCCATCCAATTTCAACTTATATGCCAGATCGACATATCCGGCTTTGTCCTTATCCGAGTTATGTTCCCAACGACGTTTGGCCGCATCCGTAGTAGACACATGGGAACCCAACAGATATATTTCCGCATTATCGGGCGTTTCGCTGAATGCTTTGGACAAGACAGCCGACCAGTTCAACCGCAACGCTCCGCCAGACAGAAACAAATGTTCGCCTTTTAAGGTCGAATTGATGATATACTGGTGGTTCCAACGCATACGGACAGCCCGTTCCTTTTCATCTTCCCCATCGCGCACTTCGGCTTCGCTCATATCCATATAACCGTTATACCAAGTCAGCTTATGGTTGTCGTTCAAGGAGTAATCCAGTTTGGCATGCACACCGATACGTGTCTGTTCCGATGAATAATTACGGTATTCTATCCCGTTATGGCTCGTTCCCGGTTGATAATAGAGCCGACTTTCCTTTCCCCGGCTGGTACTCAGAAAACTCCCCGCCAACATGACGCCCAATTTATCATCAAAAAAGCGGTCGCCATACGAAAGTCCGGCAGTCAGGTCCGGCAGCGGTTTCTTCCATTTCATCCGTAGGTTCGAAGTCGTAAAGTCTTCCATCGTCACTTTGTAATCTTCCGGTTTCCCCAACGCTTCGTAAGGAGATTTCTTTACGATACCGCCCCGGTTGAACGATTGGAAGTCACGACCGAAATACATCGCGTTATAACCGGTAGACAAGTTGGCCGTAAATTGGCGTTCGGAAGGAGCATCTTTCATGATCAGATTGACAGCGCCACCAATGCCGTCTCCCTCCATATTCGCCGTCAAGGATTTGGTCACCTCCAGACGGTCCAGCATCTCGGAGGGGAAGATATCAAGCGGCACAAAGCGGTTCTTATTATCGGGACTCGGAATCTTCACACCGTTCACCAACGTATAGTTATACCGTTTGTCCATACCCCGTAAAATGGCATACTGACCTTCTCCGCTACTGTTACGCTCGACCGTCACGCCGGACATACGCTGGATCACATTGGCAACCGTAATATCCGGTGACAGCTCGATCGCTTTCGCACTCATGACGTTGACCACATTCATCGCCTGCTTCTCAATCCCGCGGGCACCGGCTTCGGTACGTCCCGGATTGGCGGCTATGATCGTGACACCTTCCAGGTTCATGGCCGAAGGCTTCATGTTAAACAGTACATCCCGGCCGGACAGCGTGTTTACGTTCTGTTCCTGTGTCTCATAGCTGATATAACTGCAAACCAACGTGATGTTTTTTCCTTCCGGCACATCTTTCAGGACGAATGTCCCGTCCAGCCCGGCTGTCGTTCCCATCGCCGGATTTTCTTTCACATACACAGCAGCACCGATCAGTTCTTCGCCGGTCTGCGCATCCTTAACCCAACCTTTAACTGTCGCAGCGGTCAGATAAGCAGCCGGAGTCAAAGTCAGAAATAAAACGAGTAGTAATTGCTTCATTATTTGTTTTTCTTTTCCGCCGCAAAAGTAGAAGGTGCGGATAACAGCAACACTTCATTCTTTTTACAATTACGTTACAGGCAGAAAACAGAAGGAACAAAAAAGCTACATATTTAAACGATATCGACCGGTTAATCTACAAAAAGTCTTATATTTGCGAGTAAGAATTACACATAATAACGCATACTAATATGAAAACAAAGATTTCACTTTTACTTCTTGCCATTCTATGCAACATCTCCGTATTTGCCCAGAGTGACTTCGACAAATATTTCGAAAAGAAAAGTCTCCGGGTGGATTTTGCCTTGAGCGGTAATCTAAAGTCACAATCGGCTGCTATCCAAGGGTTGCGTGAAGAACCGGTATGGGGAGGTCCGGTCAAGAACCTGATCGATAAGTTCAATTACGGAGGTTATTATATTAATGTCTATGACAAAGCTACGAATAAGCTGATTTACTCACGCGGCTTCAATACGTTGTTCGAAGAATGGCGCTCGACAGAACAGGCCAAGACAGAAACACAATCGTGGACAAACAGCGCTTCCGTTCCTTTCCCGAAAGTACCTGTCTATGTCGAGATCACGGCACGCGACAAGGCCGACATGCAATTCCATCCGTTGCTGAAACAAGAGGTCGATCCCAAAAGTATCTTCATCGACCGGGGAAAACTGAAAGCCAATAAAGTGCATCAGATACAGAAAAGCGGCGACTCGACAGAAAAAGTGGACCTTGTTTTCATTGCTGAAGGATACACGGCGGATGAACAGGAGAAATTCGTAGCAGATGCAAACAGGTTTACAGAAGCCTTGTTCGCGACTCCTCCTTTCACGACACGTCGAAACGACTTCAACGTATGGGCAGTCTGCCTGGTATCGGAAGAATCGGGCACGGATGTTTCGGGTAAAGGTATCTTCAAGAACACTGCCCTCAATTCCGGTTATTATACATTCGGTGTAGACCGTTATCTGACAACACCGGATATGAAATCGATCCGCGATGCCGTCTGGAACGTTCCATGTGATGCAATATTCCTGCTGATAAACACAGATATGTACGGCGGTGGCGGCATGTACAACTTCTATGCCTGCGGGACAGCCGACAACCCACGGACACCTGTCGTCTTTACACATGAGTTCGGACATAGCTTCGCCGGCCTGGCAGACGAATATTTTTCTTCGGAAGTCGCCTACCAGGATTTCTATAACCTGAAATACGAACCGTGGGAACCGAATATCACAACTTTAGTCGATTTCGGCAGCAAATGGAAAGACTTATTGCCCGCAGACACTCCTATTCCTACTCCACTCGATGCCGGACATAAGGACAAAGCCGGCGTGTTCGAAGGAGGCGGTTACCTGTCGAAAGGCATTTATCGCCCGATGGATCACTGTATGATGCGCGACTACGCCCCATTCTGCCCGGCTTGCTCACGAGCCATTCTTCAGATGGTCGATTTCTTGACAGACAAGTAATAAAATCTATAGGCGCCCAGCAAACCGTAACCCATAGCTTTAGCCTCTGTAAAGCTATGGGTTACGGATGCCAAAGCATAGCTTTATGGTGGTCTTTTCTCGTGTCGAATGTCTTTTCGAACGGGAGTGTTGAAAAACGCCATGATTGATTATCTGTCATCTTTCACCGAGGAGACGAAATGTCTGCTACGGGAAAATTCATTATAAGATATAATTATTTTAACCGTACCGCTTCCCCATATTTGCTAATATCGATCAATTTATAAGTATCTACCTTGATTTTACCGCGAATGAGTTCGGGAATATTGAAAGAGAAGAGAGAACGTTCATAATAGTCCGTCTCTTTCTGAGGCAACAGGAAAGGTTTGCCGGGAACACCATTTGCACCCAGATAACAAATGTAAGGCCGTGTATACAGCCCGTCATCCCGACGACTGCTGAAAACGAACCACCGGCTGTTGCTGCTCCAGGAATGATAGCTTTCGACATCGTTGCTGTTCACTTGGAGAAGGGAATCTGTTTTACCTGTCAACATGTCCAATAGTCGCAAATCCGCATCCTTGTGCCAGATCGAGAAGTTGCCATAGTCCGAAACCGTGTACATCAGAAAACGGCCATCGGGAGATACTCTCGGCAGCTTCGCGCTCCGTCCTTCCTCATTAGCGTTGTAAAGCGTATCTATCGTCTGGCCGAAACTCCGTTTTTCCGGATCGAAAGCTATGCTTTGCAGGTTGTAGCGGATTTTCCGATATGACTCAGGCATCCGGCACGCCGGTGCGGAACAGAAATACAACCGTCTGCCATCCGAAGAGAATGCCGGAAAAGTCTCCATATTCTCCTCCGAAGATAAATGGGGAGCTGTTACGATTTCATGTTTCTCCACATCATAGACCACGACATCCGATCGATTGTCGAACACTTCCACCCGGTTCGCATCCGAAAGGTGAAAATCCTGTTTCGTATCGTTTGTCGAGAATGCAACATATCGCCCGGACGGATGCCAGGCGGGATAGACCAAAGCGGAAATAGTCCGTTCGGTCTTCGTATCCAGCTTCTCGATATCACCATCCGTCAGTATGTAGGTCCCGGCATGTAGCGCACGTTGGTGGAAAAGCATCCGATCCGGATTCTGCATACAGAAGGAATGGCAGTTCATACAATTATTATTCGTCTGCTTATTGTCGAGAAAGGTTTCTTCCGTAAAATCCTCCAGGCAACGCTGGTAAATCCCCATCCTGTTCCACATCCGGTAGCCTGGTGCGATACGGCGATAGACCAAATAGGGATCGATTTTATCTTTGATTACTTGAATGGAAAAAGGAGGATATCGAAACCATCTGTCATCTTTGCATATATAGATCCCGACCGTAAGGTTCCCTCCAACCGATGCGTCCAACAGCCGACGCCACTTCTTCTCCGGGATTTGGAAAGAACCGTTATCCGAATTCACCCGTATTTGCTGATCTTTGCCGGAGAATAGGGCGATTGCTTCGCAAGGTTCTTTCAGTTTGAAGTTCAGCGGAGCGATATTACAAGGGACCGCGACCCCTTTATAATCGGGAAAGATTTCTATTTCACCTTCCGTTTCCTCCGCATCGGGCAATCCACCATTGCAAGAGAAAAAGAAAACCGTACAAAGCCACAACAGAGAATATAGATACTTCATAGACTATCCATTCAAATTTTTACAATAATAATAAAACCAAAAAGTGTCTCCATATTGCCGGTAAAGCCAAGAAAGTCCGTCACTACTATTCTTGATCTTCAGAATATCTTTCTGGAATTGTTTATAGCGCTGCACTATCTCAGGCCGGATGGAAACCCAGTCAAGGACAGAAAGGTCCTCAGTCGCCAAAACCAATGCCGCCTCCTGAAAATGAACAGGAAGGGACTGTCCCGGCAAAAATCTACCGGCATGGGACAGGAATATCTTGAACTTCTCCATTTCCTTTGCCAGCAGATAGGAACAACCTAAATATTCCCATGCAACCCGGTTTACGCCTGGTTCCGAAAGATGTCCAAACCAAAGGCTGTCGATGCCGGTCAGGCAAAGCAAATTGTCCGGCTGAAAGACCGGTATTGTCTTTGCGGCAAGCTCTCCATCCTGCCCGATCTTTTCGGGATGACGAATATAACCGGCATATTTTTCCGCCCAACGCCGATATCCCGGCAACCGGCCGAGTATACCCAGATACTTATCCGCCAAAGCAAAATCTCCCCGTATCAAGCTAATCTTGACCAACCGTTGAAGCAAGCGGGGACTTCCTCCTCGCTTGGCAAGTGTCAATCCTTCCATCGCATATCCTTCCGAAAGGCTGATATCCCCGATCATATAATGGATATCACTCAACAGGCAACTCATATAATAAGTCCGGTCCCAAGAAGCCAGAAGGCTTTGCGGTCCTTTCTGGTCATAACGGAACAACCGGTCGCCCAAAGCGCCCTTTTGAGCCAATGCCATATTCAAATAGTTAAGGCAGACATAATCCGTCTCCTCCTTCTCCGGATGTTCGCGGATAATCGTGTCCCAGTCATTCCTTTGCTCCCAAACGGACAACTCGTTCATCCGGTTGTTCCGGACTTCATACGATCCGGGCAGACAAAATGCGGAAAAGCAAAACAGGACGACAAGCAAGCCTCCTGTAACAAGTACTTTTACCGAACGTTTACCCCAAGGAAGAGCCTTCATCGCGAAGGCCGTTGTAAACAGAATCAAAAGCAAGACGACAAAACGAATCCAGATAAAATAGACATAAGAATCCGGCTGCAACTGGGACTCCTGATACCTTTCCGAATAAATCCCGTCTGTCAACGGAATACCGATAGCCAAACGAATACCGATATAAGCCAACAACACCCCAGCCAAAAACACAGCAAGCGAACCAGACCATTTCCTCCTTCGGCACAAAAGACTCATGCAAACCACGACCAGACCGTAAAGTGCCGCCAACTGGCCAGTCAAACCATAGACGAGAAACACACTCACCACACCATAAAACAACTGCACCTTCATTCTCCGTATACGGATAAAAACATAAGAGAATAGCAGAAGCAGGATCAGCCCGACCGTCCCGTCCAACACGTAAAAAGAGCTCGTATGGACCTTCAGCAATCCTAAAACAGGAAACAGGGCAAGCAACAAATTATATCCGCGCGGTGCGATTTCCTGTAAAAGCAGATAACACAAGAAACCGGCCACACACAAGAAAATACTGTTAACACACAAGACAAACAGGGAAGCAGTATAATATTGAACCAAAGCCTGCCCGACCACCGTACAAAAGCCACCGGGGACAGACAGCATATCCCGGATAACCACCCATTCGGGAATAAACAACTGCACCTCTTCCTGCCGTTGGAACGTGGAAGTCCCGAACGACCAAAAGAAAAACCAAAGTCCGATAAATACGAACAGCCAAAATACAAGCGTCCTCCCAGTCATAATCCCATCGTTTTCGTTAAAAGGAAATGAAATGAAACAAAAGAAGAGAGGAAGTCGCCTTTTGACGACTGTTCCTCTCTCCCCCGGTCTAAAGAGTAAAATTATACTTCGTAGTCTTTCACATTCTACTTACTGCCGTAACCAGGGTTCTGTTCCAGCAGGTTATTAGCACCGATCAGACTGTAGTGGATCGGGAAACGATTCAGGTTCGGATTGTTCGTCGCCTTATGATCCCACCAGTCTTCCGTCACATAGGCATCCCAACGGATCAAGTCCGTACGGCGGCGTCCTTCGGCCAAGAATTCCAATTGCCATTCGTCCAGCATACGGTATTTGTCCAGATTAGCAGCCGTTACCGGATCTGGATCCACTCCGTCTTCGAAATAACGCTTGCGGACTGTATTGATCAGATCGGCAGCCCCCTGTTTGTCACCGGCACGCATCTTGCATTCGGCCAGCATATAATAGATCTCGGCCAAACGAATCACAGGTACGTCCGGATCGCCTTTCCGCTTGAACTCTTCCTGAGTCGGACGCGGACTGCGTTTCGTCACACGTACCCCGGAGTTTTCTTCTGCCGTCGCAACCGTCGAAGGTAACGAAGCCACATCCGGATAAAGCGGATCTTTTCCGACCTTGGCAAAATGAGCGATCTGGTCGACAACCGTGATCACCTCTCCGGCATACTCGCGCGTACCCGTACAAACCCATTCCGGATTCAGCGGATTCACCAATTCGCCAACGATAAACATACCGCGATATTTGCCATTGCCTTCATATACATAAGGTTGCTTACGGATATCCTTATCATTGAACTTCGCATACGCTCCACCCAGCTTATATGGATAACGCTTACCCGTAGGATCGAGACTCGGCACCAGTCCGAGAGCATTGTCCGAACCGGAACCTTCCAGTCCACCCAGATAGTTCTTATAGTTATAAGGAACCATCATGCCCCAATACATGGCATCCGTCTCGGTCTTTGCATTCTGGCTGGGTACGGACCAGATCAGCTCAGGACAACGTTCGTTGTCAAATCCGAATATGTTCGTCCAATCCGTTTCCAATGCATACTGTCCGTACTTACCGTCGATAATGTCCTGGCAGATCTGGGCGGCTTCGGTAAACATCTCCTTGCCGATATAAGACTTGGCATTGAAATACAAACGAGCCTGCAAGGCTGCACCGGCTGCACGATGGATCGAACCGGTTTCCATCCCTCCCAGCTCTTCCTTGATCGGAAGATTCGGAACGGCTATTTTCAATAAGGAATCGATGAAGTTAAATGTCTCGACATCCGTCGAACGTCCTTTCACTTCGCTCTGGGTCGTCGTGTACAAAGGCACTCCTCCGAAGAAGTCCAAACCGTCCAAATAGAAGGACGCTGCCAGCGTACGTTGCTGGTTCAACATGGATTCGCGCGTACCCTCTTCAAAGCCCAATGCATCGAAATCGACATTTTCCAAATCTTCCAATGCATCCCAAGCCAAAGCGACTCCCATCGCAAAGTTGGTCCAGCCCGTCTCGACACGCGTCATGTCTTCCGTATACTCATGATGATGGAATTTCTGATAGACGGCCCCGTCATACCAGTCGCTACCACGCGTAGGCAGACAGAACTCGTCCGTCCCCAGTTCCTGCAACAACCAACGCGGACTGTCGTGGGCAATGTACCAGCGCCAGTGAGTAAACGGACGGTTGAAACGTTGCCATACGGCATCTTGTGAGCTATAAAAAGTCTCCGGGACCACCTGCGAATAAAAATCAGGTTCGACACTACAGGAAGTAGTGCATAGCAGGCAGATCACTCCGGATAAAAACAATTGGAATATATTTTTCTTTTTCATCTTACAATCTTGTATTAGAAGTTAAACTGCATACCTAATGTCCAAGTACGGACGACCGGATAAAAATCGCTCCAGAACTTTTCCGTTCCTTTATCCCAGCCCGTGATATCCACCTCCGGGTTCATGCCGCTATAGCCGGTGATCGTGCAAACGTTACCCACCGTACCGTAAATACGAATCCGGTCGATCAGGTTGTTCGTGTACTTCTTCATCGGAAGCGTATAACCCAGCGTGATCGCATCGATTTTCAGGAATGTACCGTCTTCCAGGAAATAGTCGCAAATCTGCTTTTCGCCCTTGATGTGGTTGAACTTGCCGTAAGCGTCTTTCAAAACATTCAGGTTGCCCTGTCCCTGGATGCCGTAATACATATTGATCGTATTATACACGTCGAAATCGATCCAGCTACGCAGGTTGATGCCTAAATCGAAGTTCTTATAAGTCAAGGTATGGCTCCACCCGATAATCAGTTTCGGAGTATAGTTGCCTATATACTGTTTGTCGTTCTCCGTTTTCTGTGCAGCCGGGATCACCTCGCCATCCTTGTTATACAGCAAGAAACTGCCCTCGTCATCGAACCCTGCGAACTTCCACATATAGAAAGAACCGATTGTCGAACCGGCTTCCATACGGGCTGCATCGCCCGGAGTTCCCGGAGCCACGAAACCATTACCGTTATGATAGGAGTTGTCACCCTCCAACGTCAGGATCTTTCCGGTATTATGGCTCAGGTTCATGCTGGAAGACCAAGTGAAGTCTTTTGTACGAATAATGTCGCCACCGACTTCGAACTCCCAACCTTTACTTTCCATACTACCGATATTCTGCATCTGGCTGCCCTGCGTATAAGGTGGTTGCGGGACCTTCACACTGAACAGAAGGTTATCCACCTCACGCCGATAGTAGTCGAACTTGCCATACAAGCGTCCTTCAAAGAAAGAGTAATCGACACCCAAGTTCCACTCCTTCTTTTCTTCCCATCCCAAATTAGGATTGACATTTTGCGATTTACCGTATGAGTACGCCCATGTTCCGTTCGGCATCATCCAGTTCGTGTCCGAGCCTAACATATTGGCCATATAAGTCGCACTAAAGTCATTATTACCGGTCACACCGTAACCGAAACGGATCTTCAAGTCGTCCAGCCAGTCAAAGTCTTTCATGAACTCTTCGTTCGAGATACGCCATCCTGCCGTTGCAGACCAGAAGTTCGCCCAACGGTTGTCGGCCGCAAACTTGGAAGAGCCCTCATGCCGGATAGATGCGGAAAGCATATATTTATCCTGGTAGGAATAATTGGCACGGGCAAAGAAAGAGAACAGACGTTCCGTAACCGATTTGCCGGAGCTCATGCCGGCCTTGCCATCCGTCAGGTAGCTGCCTTGGCCTATATCCCAGTACTTGATGCCATCGACCGAGAAATTATAGTTATCCATACCGAAGTTTTCTCCGTTGACTTCAAAATAAGAATAACCGGCCGTTGCATTCAGATTATGTCCTCCTTTAAAGTCTTTTACATAGGAGAAATATCCTTCTGAAGTCAGGTTTTCCGTCTTGCTGAAAGCCAGGTGGGCATGCCCCTTACGCGAATTGTCAATCTCGCTTCGGTGTGTGCTGGGCCAATATTGGTGCAATTCCCATTGACGGTTTTCATACCCGACAACCTGCTGGTAATTCAAACCCGGAATAGGCTTGATATTCAACTTCAGGTTTACTTCCGGCTTGAACCATTTATCCAATCCGTAGTAATCTTCCAGCATGGCATCCGCAACGACGTTATAGTCCAACGATTCGTTGATCCACACGTTATAGCCTGTTTCGCTATCCGGATCGTACGGCGAGCGGGTAGGGTTGTTACGCATGGCTTGCTGGAAATTCGGATAGTGGTTGTTACGGGCAGCCTGGCGATAATCCACGGCCGGACGGACTTCCAGCCAATCATCGAACAACTTGAAAGATGCGTTCACACGTCCGCCATAATCCTGACGTTCGTCCTGCAACGCGATACCCTGGTTCTTTTCATAGAAGAAAGAAGTATAAACCTGTGCCTTTTCCGTACCCATTTCCAATGCAAGATGGTGTTTTTGGGAGAAGTTGCCCTTATTAATCAACTCATCCCACCAGTTTGTATCGGAACCGTAATCCGTACCGATATTATGTTCGGCATATTCACGGCCGGACAACATTTCGGGAGCATTGTAGTTTTGTTTTTTCGTAAACTCGTTGCTGTACGTGAGTCTCACTTTCCCGTTCGTATCCGAGCCGCTCTTGGTCGTAATCAGGATCACACCAGCGGCTGCACGTGTTCCGTAGATAGCACCGGCAGAAGCATCTTTCAACACATCGATAGACTTGATATCATCCTGCGTCAACGAACGGATATCGCCACCAGGAAAACCATCGATCACGATAAGAGGAGCTTTTCCTGAATTGATGGAAGTCATACCGCGAAGCTGGAATGTCGTACCGGAATTGGCACTTCCCAAGTTGTTCATCACCAAACCGCCGATCTTGCCTTGCAAGGACGCCGAGATATCCGCCCCGCTCACACCGACCATCAGGTCATCGGCCTTCAACGAGGTGATGGCGCTGGTCACCTGCTTCTTGTCCAAAGAACCATAGCCGATCACCACAACTTCTTCCAATGCTTTGGCATCTTCAACCAGCTTCACATGGATGGTTGCCTGGTTGCTGACCTTCACTTCCTGGGTTGTATAACCGATAAAGGAAATCACTAAAGTCGAGTTGTTGGGTACATTCTGCAAAACGACCTTTCCGTCCATATCCGAGATATTTCCGTTCGTAGTTCCTTTCACAACAACATTAGCTCCCGCTACCGGTCCCATTTCATCCTGAACCATAATCGTCACGGTCTTTCCTACTTGATCAGGCACTGCATTCTCTATCCGATCCGAGGTTAACAATTCAA
>OGOF01001123.1_pt1 | contig 17373 bp, 12 predicted proteins | sample 1552621 | NCBI WGS metagenome assembly OGOF01 (sample SAMEA2580156, study PRJEB22360) | human gut metagenome | biome: human gut; feature: human-associated habitat; material: faeces | place: Denmark | collected 2008/2010
CGCTTCGGCCTCCCAGATTGATGGGGAAGGCCGGATTGAGTCGCCCGTCGACGGCGTTATCCGCAGCCGCCTCCTTGAGCCGGGCGACATGGCGAGTGCGAGCAAGCGCGTCTATGAAATTGCCGTCACTTCGCCCAAGTGGGTGCGGGCTTATGTGACGGAAACCCAGCTCGGCTTCATTAAAGAGGGCGCCCCGGCCCGCATCACCACGGATACGACGCCGGCGTACGAAGCCACAGTGGGCTACATCTCCCCGGAAGCGGAATTCACGCCTAAGACCGTGCAGACACAGGATCTGCGCACACTCCTCGTCTATGAAGTCCGCCTCACGCTTTCGGATCCGGAAAATAAGCTCCGTCTGGGCCAGCCCGTGACGGTGGACTTCGCGCCGCAAGCCGAGGCCCAAAGCGGTTTCCTGGACCTTTCAAGCAAGGCCGCGCCATGACGAAGGCTTCAGCCCCAGCGATCCGTCTTGAGGGTGTTGTCAAGACTTTTCCCAACCCCCTCGACGCTGCCCGTCCGATCCGTGCGGTGGACGGCATCAGCCTCAAAGCGGGGGGCGCCGAAGCCTCCGATCGGCTCATTGCGTTGGTGGGACCGGACGGCGCGGGCAAATCCACTTTCATGCGGCTCCTCTGCGGTCTGGAAGCACCGGACGAAGGCCGTCTCTCGGTCCTCGGCACGACGCCGGACCCCGACAACGAGGACTTCACCACCCGCATTGCCTTCATGCCGCAGACGCTCGGTCTCTATAAAACACTCTCGTGCCGCGAAAACCTGGAGGTCTTTGCGGGCCTGCGGGGATTTGAGGGGGAGGCCGATGGCGCTGCCGGCCTCGAGCGCCGCATCGCTGAGCTCCTCAGCATGACCGGACTTGCCGGATTTGAAGAACGTCAGGCTGGAAAGCTTTCAGGCGGCATGAAGCAAAAACTCGCGCTCGCGAGCGCACTCCTGCGGATTCCCGATCTCTTGCTCCTAGACGAACCCACCGTAGGCGTGGATCCCCTCTCACGACGCGAACTCTGGTCGGTGGTGCGCAGGATGCTCGCAGACACCCCCATGACGTGCGTTTTTTCAACAGCGTATTTGGAAGAAGCCGAGGCCGCTGACCGCGTGCTCCTTTTTGAGTCGGGCCGCATCATTGCCGACGAAAATCCGCAGAGCTTCATCTCGCGCGCCAAGGGGCGAACCTACCTGCTCCCGCTTGCCAACCGCGCTGAACACGACGCGCAAATGCTCTGCCGACGCTTATCGGAAGAAACCGCCGCCACGCGCTCGGACGCCCTGTTTCTAGACATCGTGCCGCGGATGGGGGGCGCAGCGGCAACGACGCTCGCGCCGACGCTTCCGGTGAAAGACGCCCGTGTGCCTTCGGGGTTCATACCGCGCCAACCCTCGCTCGAAGATGCCTATGCACTCCTTACCTTCCCGCGAGCACCCAAAACCGCGAATCATCTCGCGAGTCCCCCGTCAGACGCCTCTGGCGCATTGGCCGCTTCGGCCGCTTCGGCCGATGACACCGCCGAGCGTCCCGTCGTCATTCGCGCCGACGGCATTGCCCGCAAGTTCGGCAATTTTGTGGCCGTCGCTGACACCTCGTTTGAAGTGAGGCGCGGAGAAATTTTCGGACTCCTCGGCCCCAACGGTGCGGGGAAAACCACCACTTTCCGCATGCTTTGCGGGCTCCTTGTGCCCTCGAAAGGTCAAATTGAAGTAGCGGGCTACGACCTGCGCACCGCCAAGGCGGGAGCACGCGCCCGCATAGGCTACGTTGCACAGAAGTTTTCCCTCTACGGCAAATTGTCTGTCGAGCAGAACCTGCGGTATTTCGGACGCAGCTACGGCTTTTTCGGCCAAGCGCTGCAGGACCGCATTGATGCTTCGCTCGAAGATTTCGGCCTGACGGATCGTCGCGACACCACAGCCGGATCGCTTTCATTCGGCGCCAAACGAGATCTTTCCATGGCCTGCGGACTGATCCATTCTCCCGAAATCCTCTTTTTGGACGAAGCCACATCAGGGGCCGATCTCGCCAGCCGCCGCGCCTTCTGGCGCCGCATCAATGCGCTGGCATCTGCGGGCACATCAGTCGTGGTGACGACGCACTTTCTCGAAGAAGCGGAATACTGCGACCGCTTCCTCATTCAGGATGCGGGAAAAGTGCTGGCACTGGGAACGCCGCGGGAAGTGAAGCAGCGCGCAGCCGTTCTCTCCGCCGTCAGCGGACAAAGTCTCGTTGTCGACCGCATGTCGATTGAAGATGCCTTCGTCGCCATCGTTGAAGCAGGCCGCCGCAGTCAGGAGACGCCCTCATGAACGCCCTGCGCTTTTCACCCCGCCGCTTCCTGAGTCTCCTTAAAAAGGAAGCCATTGAGATCTTTCGCGATCGCTCCATCCTGTTTATGGGACTGGCGCTCCCGCTTCTCATGCTTTTCATTTACGGCTACGGCGTTTCCATGGATATGGAAGCCGTGCCGGCTGCCGTGGTACTGAAGGAGCGCACCCCGGCTGCGCTCGCATTTACGCGCGACCTCTCAGCCAACAAGCAGTTTGCCGTCCGCACCGTGCAAGGCCGTCCGCAAGCCGAAGCGCTGCTTGAAAAACGAGACATTGAATTTATTCTCGAAATTCCGAACGGCTTCGAACGCGCCCTGACCTCCGGCCGAGGACAGGTTCAGCTCACGATTTACGGGGTCGACAGCAATTCAGCCGTGATCTTTCGCAACTATGCCGCCGGCATCTTGGCGCAGACCGCTGCCAAGATGATCCAGGAGGGGCGCATCCCTTCGAGCGTGCAGAACACCGATCTGCCGGCCGTGACCATCGTCCCCAGAACGTGGTTCAACGATGAAGCCAATTCCCGCTGGTATCTCGTGCCGGGCCTGCTGGTCATCGTTTCGGCGGTGTCCGCCAGCCTGATGGGAAGCATCGTCATCGCCCGAGAATGGGAGCGCGGCACCCTCACGTCGCTCTTTGCGACGCCTGCCTCATCGCTTGAAATACTGCTCTCCAAATGGACGGCTTACTCGTTCATCGCCTACTGCGGCTTTCTGCTCTGCCTCATCCTCGCCTTCCTGCTCTTCAATGAACCGCTTCGCGGAAGTCTCTGGGTCCTCCTCGGCACCGGCTTTCTCTTTATCGGATGGGCGGCAGCTCTGGGGCTTTTTGTCTCGGCCAAAACCAAAAGTCAGTTCCTCGCAACCGAAGCGGCAGTGCTCGCCTCCTTTATGCCAACCATGATGCTTTCGGGCTTCATCTTCGACCTGCGAAGCGTCCCTGTTTGGATTGAAGTGGTCGGCAGACTGCTGCCGCCCACCTATGCGGTTGAAACCTTCCGCATCTGTTTCCTCTCGGGGGGACAGTCTGTGACCCTTGCGGTCAACGCGCTGGTGATCGCGCTTTGGACCGCGGGGCTATTTGCCGGCGCCCTGACAGTGCTCGGCAAATCGCCGCTTGAAGCTAAGCACTCCCCCAAAAAGGCCGCATCATGACCCGCTCGAACCGCTTTCAGTTCCTTGATGCGCTTTGGGCTTCGGTCAACCGCATCATTGCCATTGCCGGGAAGGAATTCGTCGCGCTCTTAAAGGACAAGGGCTCACGCCTCATTCTCGTTGTTCCCGTCATTGTGCAGGCCGTTCTCTTTGGCTACGGCGCCACCTTCAACCTCGAGCGCGTCCCCTGGACCTACTACGACGCTTCGCACTCCTCGAGCTCCATGGAAGTCGTGCGCCGAATAACCGGAACCGGTATTTTCGAACTCAAGGCCGCGCCGCGGTCGCTCGGCGAATTTGAAGAAACGATCTCATCGAGCACAGCGCTCCTCGGCCTCTACTTCCCGCCGGATTTTGAAAAGAACGGTCAGGTGTTCGCCGCCGCAGACGCCAGAAACTCCACGACGGCCGGCGTTGCCATGGGCTACGTGAACAGCATCGTTGCCCAGATCAATGCTGACCGCGGCAGTTCCGCCGCTTTTGCCGTCGTTGAGCGCTACCGCTGGAATGAGAACGGCATTACGCGCTACGCCATCATTCCGTCGCTTACGATTCTGCTTTCCATGCTGCAGGTACTGCTTTTGGCAGGACTCTCCGTTGCCCGCGAACGTGAAGAAGGATCGTTTGACATGATGCTCATGACGCCCGCCTCCTCACTTGAAATTCTGGCCGGCAAAGCCGTTCCGCCCACGATCATCGCCTGTCTTCAGGCGCTCGCGATTTTCCTGATCGGGCTATTCTGGTTCGAACTGCCCTTCGCGGGTTCTTACCTGACGCTCGGCCTCTTTGTCGTCGGCATATCGCTTTGCTTCGTTGGCGTGGGACTCGCTATTTCTGCCTTGGCGAACAACATTCAGCAGTCCATGGTGATGGTGATTTTCTTCCTGCTGCCGTGCTTTATTCTTTCGGGACTCTTCACTTCGATCCGTGCGATGCCCGAGTGGCTGCAGACTCTGACGCTTATCAATCCCCTGCGGCATGCCATTGTGGCGCTTCGGGCGATTTACTTCGAGAATGCCGGATTCGCTGATCTTGTTCCTTCTCTCATCCCGATCGTATTAGCCGGTATGCTCTCGCTTGCCTGGGCGTCCTGGCTTTTCCGGCATAAGATTCAATAGACTGCCGACCGCTACCGACAAAACGCCAGCGTCGGGCTTACTGGACAACGCATATGGCTAAAAAATCTGAAGACCGCCGCAGAAGCATTCTCAATGCAGCACTCGACGAATTTGAAGCAAAAGGTTTTTCGGCTGCGCTTGTCGAAGATATTGCACATCGGGCCGGCGTCTCCAAAGGCACCATCTACGGATACTTCAAGGGAAAGGAAGCGCTGCTGCTGGGGCTTGCCGAAGAAGTCGCTGTCCTAATCCAAAAAGAATTCGATCAGCCGAGCGAACACGCATCGCTGCCGCTGATTGAAAGGCTATGGCGAACGGAAGCCGGGCTCCTCGCCGACAATGGTCACGGACGGCTGGCTCGAATCCTGCGTGTTGTCTGGTCTGAAGGCCTCCACCGCCCCGAGCTCACGCGTCCGATCTACGAAAAATTTCTGATTCCGCACTTCGCGCCAGGCAGCCCGCTTCGAACGGAAATTGAAGCCTCCAATGTCCCCGACTTCGTGAAGAAGTACCCCATGGTGCTCATGGCGCCCGTCATACAGGGCATTTTCTGGGCAGGAATCATCGACAAGGTCATGCCGCTTAACCTTGAAGAATATTTCAAGGGCTACTTAACCATGATTTTTGGCGTGCAGCCGCAGAGCGAAAGAACGGATATTCAAGGCACCAACGATGAAGCCACCAAAGCTGCGAACATCAAGCCAAAGAAAGCATCTGGGAGAAGTCAGCCGCTGACGAACCCTTCGGCGGACAGGGCTCACCCCAAAACGGATCCGAAATCATCCTGCTGAACGAAAAAATAGAGTCCGGCAACACCGCACGGCGACCCTGTCCTTGGGTGCCCCACCCTCTCGCCTGAGGATCGTTTCCGCTGATTTTTATGCGCCGCTTAGGGTCTGATTTCATCCGCACGGCCCTTGGCTGCTGACTGGCCGAGTTTATCCATCCACCGCTTGCAGGTGCTCGCGCCGACGCCTGTAGCTTCCGCAATCTCATGCCAGGTGTGTCCTTTTTGGCGCATGCGCACGGCTTTTCGCTTGACGGCATCCGAATATCGATAGAGGTGCGGCGAGATGGTGGTGCGCAACTTCCCCGCACGCCATGCTCTGGCCCAATCCCGCAGCGTATTGGCGGGCAGATCCAAAATGCGTGAAGCGCGCTGGTAGCCAATCCCGTGTGCAAAGAGCTCTGCGGCCTGCCGGCGCTTTTCATCGGACGCATACGGAGGACGCACGCGATCGGCAAACTCACCCGACAAAGCGCCCGAGGTTTCAGCTCTACTCTTCTTCATCATTCTCTCCGACCGGAAAATGCAGGCAAAAAGAAACCCGTCCCGCGCACTGCTGCGAGAGACGGGTTCCAATTGCCTCTTTGCGAGGCTCCTTCAGGGATCACTCCCGGAAGGCCTGTGGATGCGCTCCGAGAGGGCTTCCCGCCGCCCTTGGAGCACGACGGGAAGGAAGCCCGGGAGCGCTGCGCGCATTCTGACGGGCGGTCTCTGGACCGCCCGATCAGAACCGCGGTACAAGCCTTTTAGAAGGCGTAGCGGACGTTGGCGTTGAACGAGTTGTTCATGCGGTCGTCGGAGCCCACACCCAGCTTGTAGTTGAGGCCGAAGCCCCAGGCACCGTTCGTCGCGCTGACGCCGAGCGTGGCCTGAACCGGGTTGGAGTCGATGACGCGCACGGAGAGATCGTCCGAAGCCGAGACACCGGTGATGCCGAGCTTGAGATCAGCGTCCTTGTCGCCGAAGGTCGGAACGACCGAGAGGTCGAACTTCGGAGCAATCGTCCAGCCGCTGGTTTCGAAGTCGGCCGAGACCGTCACGCCGACAGGCATCTGGAAGATGTTCTGATCGTCGATTTCGGTGTTGAAGCCGGCCGTGAAGCCGTCGGTGGAGAGACGCGTGTAGCGCAGACCCAAGTGCGGAACGATGTTGACCGAACCGGCCTTGGTGAGCACTTCACCGCAAACGCCGAGCGTGAAGGCATTGACGTCTTCAGAGAAGTCGCCGAAGCCGTAGCCCGATTCCGTGACGTCGTTGGAGGCCTGGAGGTAGCCGATATCGCCGGCGACGTTCCAGATGTCCGCAAACGTCTTCGAACCGTAGACGGAGAAGCCGACGAGGTCGGAATCCATCGAGGTCTTGGCGGTGGTGCCCTTGCTGTCGGTGTCGGCCGTGCCGATCGTCAGCGCAGCGCCGAGCACGGCGCCGTTGGCGAACTGGTAGTCGGCGCCGAGGGTGCCGGCATAGATGTCGGACGAGTAGCCCGCACCATCCATGACCTTCTTGCCTTCGAAGCGGCCGCCGTTGACGTCGACCCACACGTTGACGCCCTGAGCGCGCTGCGTGAGGATGGACGTACGAGCAGCAACGGTGTCAGCCATCTGGTTGACGGCATCCATCGTCACGGCCTGAGCACCCGTCGTGGCGCCGATGGCGGCAACGTCGTTCAGAGTCGTGCGGATGGTCTGGAAGTTCCATTCACCGGCAGCGCTGTCATAGGCGCTGGAGGTCTGCGACGACATGAGATCACGGAAGAACTGGGCGTTGGTGTTGCCGACATTTTCACCGTTTTCATACATGCCGTAGATTACGTCGAGACCGGCAACGTCGCCGAGTGTATCGACCACTTCAGCCTTGTCATACATGCCGAATTCAAGCACGCCCTTCTTGAACTGATCTTCATCAGCTCCCATCAGCAGATCGCCTTCATGGACGAGATCTGCATTGATAGAGGTACCCGTCGTGGTAGCTGTCAGACTGATCTTGTCGCCGTTCTTAACGTTGTCAACGTAGAGAACGGAGTTGGCAGCCATGTTGACAGCTTCTACGAAAACCGACTTCTCACCCGTAGCATCAACCTTAGTCGCATCAATCAAGAGCATCGAGTTGGCATCGATGGAAACGTCTGCATCGTCGTTGCCGGCATAGACATTACCAGCATACTGAAGGCCTTCAGCGTAGACGACGGAGTTAACGGTCTTGGTATTGATCGAATACTCCTTCTTGGCGGCATCCGTCTTGGCGAGCGTGAAGCCCGTCTTGGCGAAAGCGGCCGTACCGGCGGTAACGTCATTCGTACCGACAGAAACGATCGAGGAGCGGTCAGCTTCAACGGAGGCACCGGTTGCAGCAGCTTTCTTCACCGCAACAAGGGAAACCGCGGCGGCGGAGCCGTCTTCCTTCCAAGTCGGGGCGGCGTAAATGTCGCCGGCAGCAAGTTCACCCACCGAGAGGGAACCGGCGCTCGCAGAGTTGCCGACATAGACGGTCTGGCCGGAGAGGGTGGCAGCTTCGACGGTACCGCCCTGATTGACAAGCATATCGCCAGCAAGCGTCAAAGTCTTGGCAGCAAGCTTGCCGGTGACCTTGTTGACATAGCCGAACGAGGAGACAGCACCATCCGCGTCATAGCTGGCCATTGCCGTCGAACCAAACGTCACGTCGCTGTTGGCTGCAGCAAGTTCGCCGGAGATAATGGCGGTTGCTTCACCAGTAGCCGTCCCAGTCTTAACGGCATAGCCCTTGCCGTCCTTATCATCGGCAATCGAGAGCTTGGCGCCGGATGCGACTTCAAGACTATTAATCGTAACGGAACCGTTGGCAGTCAGATCGCCAGACTTGACGTAGAGGGAGCCGTTCTGATCGTTATCACCAACCTGACCGATCTGAGCGCCTTCACCGGTGGTGACGAGTTCGGAGTCAGCGGTAGTGAACTTAATGGTGCTGAGCGTCGGAACTTTTTTGCCGTCAGTCGTATTCGTGTAGGAAACGAGGTTGCCCGTGCCGGTCAGCGTAAGACTGAGATCGGAGATGGTGAAGTCCTTAGATGCGACCGCTTCATCTTCCTGTTCGATAGTGCCGTAGATCGCGTCTTTACCAGAGATCGATTCACCAACCTTTGTAACGGTAACGGACTTGATGGTGTCGTTGGTTACGCCGGCAATGCTGGAGAGCTCAGTGTAGGCAATCTTGCCGCCTTCAATCTTTGCCTCAACATCCTTGATCTTGGTAGCACCGATGTCAATGAGACCCTTGGTGTCATCACTCACAAGGCCCGTAAGGCCCGAAAGCTGAGCGCTTGTCACTTCCGTGACGGAACCAAGATCGAGGTCGAGGAGACTGGATGTCTTAAGGACAATCGACTTATTTGCAACCTTACCGGCACCAGCAGTCGTCGCATCAGCCGGTGCGAAACCACTGTCCGTGTACTTCAGGCCGAGACCGGTAAGCGAAGTCGCGAGCGTGCCATCTTCGACGGTGACGGTGTTGGTCGTGGCTGCGGTCTTAAGCGTCGTGACGTTCAGCGTGCCGCTATCGACGGTAGCAGTACCGGTCTCCTTCACTTCGAGGACCGAGAGGGTGACGTCGGCGTCATCGGTCTTGAATTCACCAGCCTTAACCTGCACGGTGTTGAAGGTCTTATCGGCCTCCTTAATGGTGAACGCACCACCCGTAGCATTGACGATGTAGTTCGGAACTTCAGCGCCGGCAGCAGTGATCTTGCCTGCGAGGTCGATCGTATTGGCGATCTCGAGAGCGTTAGCAGGCTTCTGATCAGCAACCGCGGCACCGTCAAGACGAGCATTAAGCGAAGTCTGGAGTTCGCCAGCAGTATTGATCGTCGTCTCGGCTACGTCGTAGGTCGCGGTATCCAGCGCGGTCGAAAGAACGCCGTCAACTTCAACAGCGGCGGCCGTGATGGTGCCGGCATCTACTGCTTTATTCCCACCAACAGCTTCAATTTTCGGCAGGTTCGTCAGCGTACCGCTAACCTTGATCTTGCCTTTGGTATTGTCTGTACCAGTGATATCACCCTGGTTCTGGAGAGAAGCGCCTTCAGCAATGACGAGGGAGGCAGTCGCGGTGTCAGCGAGAGTGATCGTAGCGTCGGAAGCGTTGGAGCCTTCGCCCGTGAGGGAGAATTCACCGGCTTTGAGGGTCACATTACCCTGATTGGTGAGCTTGCCGACAGAGAACTTACCGGCGTCGAGCTCGAAGGTGCTAGCGTTCGTGTTCTTAACAACCGTGAGGGAAGAGGCTTCAACAGCATTCTCGGCTTGGTTCGTCAGAGTGAAGGAAGTATTGCCCTGTGCACCGCTCGCAGCGCTGCCAACGGTAATGTCACCGAGGGAGACGGCAGCATACTGCTTCTTCCCAGTTGTCCCAGTCGTGTCCACCACCGTGAGACCAGCAGTCGTCTTATCAGTGACGGCAGTGGTCGCAGCCTTCAGGGTGCCGTTGATGGTAGTAGCGGCATCTTCAACCGTGAGAGCCTTGACGTCAACAGTGCTGCCGTATTTGATGGTGTTCGTGCCGGAAGCCGTAGCCGTGATGACGACCTGATTGGTTTCCTTGGCCGTATCCGAATCCGTAATGCGAATACCGAACTTCAAAGAATCAGCAGTGATATTGCCGCTAATGGTATTAGCTTTGGATTCGATGAAGAGGCGGCCGGCGGTAGCGGTGTAGTCGGCGTTGAAGTTAACTGCCTCCGTATCTGTGAAAGTCAGGTCGCCCGTATTGGCGATCGAGACCTCTTTCCCAACTGTCACACCCTTCGCACCGGTAACCTTCATCGTGCCGGCATTGGTGATCGTACCCTTGTTGAACTTAACGGTCTCAGCTGCCGTAACATCAAGCCGAACGTCAGCGGCATTGTCGAAATCGTAAGCAGAACCGGGGTTGGTGGCACTGGGTTCTTTGTTGTCGCCGACAGTGCCAGTAGCAACGCCGAATTCGAGATTCTTGCCGGTGATCGTAGCGGTACCGGCCACCTTATTGGCAGCGGTGCTGGAGCCTTCGATGGTACCGGTCTTGAGCGTGCCTTCCTTGATCGTGAGGTCTTTCGTACTTTCGCCGATCGTCACGTTGCCGGCCGTGCCACCAGTCGCAGCATTGAAGACGTTGAGGTTCAAGTCCAGCTTGGAGAAGGTGCCTTCTTCAAGGTCGTCGTACGTAACCAAGGTACCTGCGCCGGCAGAAGCAACAGAGTTCAAAGTGATTGTGCCGCTGGTGGTCTTGCTGTTCGCGGCATCATCAGCCTTAACGACCGCATCAGTAGATGTACCCGTAAGAACCAGTACGCCGCCATTCAGGTACACAGCCGCACCAGAATCGAGCGTGTCACCGGTTGCGGCGAAAGTCTTATTCGTATTGTCGGATGTCGCGTTAGTCGTACCAGTAACCGTGCCGGCCGGAGTGTAGACAGTGGCGCCGTCTTTAGAAGTCACAGTCAGCGAATCGCCGGCATCGAGGGTGACGTCCGTGAATGTCTGCGAAGCAGCCGAAGCCACGCCTGCGCCGAGAGAGAGCGCAGCGACAGCGGCGGCGATAACGGTCTTTGTCCCCTTAGCCTGGACGCTCGATGTGGCTTCGTTAACCACCATCAGCGCACCACGTGCTTTAGAGAAGACCACCTTGAAATTACGATTCATTCTTTTACTCCAAGAATAATGAGGTTCTTTCTGCGTCGGCGTTTACACGTCGTGAACAGAACAAGTGCGCGAAGCACTGACGGGAGTGTAGGAATGGATGTGTCAACATCATGGGGGGGGGGTAAACCCTATGATGAATTTTTGAAAACGGTCTGAATGCGTAAACTTTAACGATTGGAATGGGTAGTGTTAACGCTTAAATAATGCAGTTTGCTCATATGCAACACTCAGATAAAATGTTGTAAACATGTGACTACTGTATGCGATTTCTTACTTCGGGGCATGCCTTTGCAATGTAAACAAGCCAGAACTCCTCAAGCTAGGGAAGTCTCCACAAAATAATCGTAAACGCCCCATCGCTTCATGCTGGCGGTAAAACAATGGGGCGATTTGCATAAAACCGCCCGCTGTGAGCCTCGCTGATCCGCTTCTATGCTTACTCGTACTGGTTACGTTCTGCACAATTCCTCGGGAGCCATGGCGCAAAGTCAAAGTCTCCAAAGACTTCGATGAAGTGAGGAGAAAAGGTCCCATCGTTTTGCCGCCTGTTTTTATGCAGTGCACGAAAAGATCAGCAAAAATTACTTTTCTCGCTGCTTCCCAGGTTTGTGCTTCCAAGATCTTCCTCAACTGAGCAATCCACCTACACTACAATGCGGTTCAGATATGTTTCCATCCATATAGAGGCATCCATGACGCATTCGCTTCGTCACTTCTCTGCAGCGGCGCTTACAGCAGCCGTCTGCGCTGTCGGCATCGCATCAGCTTCGTCGGCCGCAGCGGCCGCGGAACTCAAAATCGGCGTCGTCAATATGGAACGTATTCTTCGGGAGTCAAAGACTGCCATTGAAGCAAGCGACCGTTTGAATGCTGAGGGTCAGCGCCGTCAGGAAGAAATTGAAGGCATCAGCCGTCGGTTTAAGAGCCGTCTTGAACGCTTCGAGAAAGATGCGCCTACGATGGATGAGACGACTCGCCTGCAGGAGCGTCGGGCACTGGCGGAAATGGAACGCGACGTGACGCGCCGCAGTCGTGAGGCGCGTGAAGAGTTCAACCAGCGCCGCAATGAAGAGGTTCTCCTGCTGCAAAACCGTGCCGGACGCCTGGTGCAGGATCTCGCCAAACGTGAGAAGTTTGATCTTGTGCTTTATGAATACTTCTATGCCAGTGATCGGATCGACCTCACGAAGCGCGTGATTGACTTGCTCGATGCTTCATCGGACGCTCGAAAGAAATAAAACTGCAGGAGATGAGACCCTAAGGGATCATCATCATCCGTCCTCGACGGGCGGCTTGGCCGTTTAGTCTCGGATTCAGAAACGGGACTTGCGGCAAGTCTTCAGCCTATTTATTTGAATAAAGGATTTTCATCATCATGATGCAGACTGCCCAAATGCTGCTTTCCGAACTCGTCGACAAGGTTTCGAAGTGCTCAAAAAACCGCTTGGAAATGCAGATAGTTGGGGCGGATGTTGCGGTTTCCCGCTTTATGTCTCCCGCGGAAGCGGGCGAGGGCGACATGAGCTTTCTGACCGATCCGCGCTACGCAGAGGCCATGAAGGCGACAAAAGCCGCAGCGATTGTGCTTCGCGAACGCGATGCCAAGGCTCTTTTTGGCGAAGAGCTGCCGAACCGCACGATGCTCTTGTGCGACGATCCGTATGCCTTCTTTGCTTTTGCCTCGCAAATCTTCTATCCGGTAAAGCGCACTCCCGGCATTCATCCGCGTGCTTACGTGGAGGAGAGCGCCTTTGTCGATCCGACCGCTTCCATTGAGCCGATGGCAGTGGTGCAGGCTGGTGCCAAAGTAGGGGCCAATACACTCATCAGCGCTGGGGCCTACATCGGGGAAGACTGCGACATCGGCAGGGACTGCGTCATTTATCCCAATGCTGTCCTGCAGGCCGGCACCGTTGTCGGCGACGGCAGCGTCGTGCAGCCCGGCGCCGTATTGGGCGGCGACGGTTTCGGATTCGCGCCCTTTAAGGGCGAGTGGATCAAGATCCCGCAGCGCGGCCGCACGGTATTGGGCGCTGACGTTGAAATCGGCGCCAACACAACGATCGACCGCGGCGCGATTGATGACACTTTTGTGGGTGAAGGCACAAAGCTCGACAATCAGATTCAGCTCGGCCACAACGTCCGTGTTGGCAAATACTGCGTAATGGCTTCTTGCGTGGGGATCGCCGGCTCTACGACGGTGGGCGACCATGTCATGGTGGGCGGCGCCGCGATGATTAACGGCCACATTGAAATCCCCTCGGGTTCAGCGGTGGGGCCGGCAACTGCCATTACGGGCTGGGGCAAGGAGCCTAAACAGCTGACGGGCTTCTTCCCGGCGCTCACCAAGCGCGACTTCGTTCGTGCGGCGGCGCTGACTGCGCGGCTCCCCGAAATGCGCGAAGAGCTCAAAAATCTGCAAAAGCAGGTCGCGCAGCTCGCCGAGCTAATCCAAAAGGCAGAAGCGGCGGATCGCTGAAAGAGCGACAATTACAGGCACTCTTTTGGCCGCGTCGGGGAAATTCACTTGTGATGTGGTATTTTCCCGCCGGTTCTGCACTAAGCCCCCAATTTATTCATCCACAGACCCGCAAGGAAACGTATTCATGCCGAAGAGCTTGAACATTCAGGACATCATGGAGATGCTCCCGCATCGTTTTCCGTTCCTGCTGATCGACCGGGTGGTTGAGCTCTCTGATGAACTCGACCGCGTAGTGGCGATCAAGAACGTGACGATGAACGAGCCGCAGTTCACCGGTCACTTCCCACAGGCTCCGGTCATGCCGGGGGTTCTCATTGTGGAGGCGATGGCTCAGGCCTGTGCCATCATTGCGCTTTCCCGCATTCCCGAAGAAGTGCGCAAAAAGAGCCTCTTTTACTTTGCCGGCATTGACAATGCCCGCTTCAAGCGCATCGTGCAGCCTGGCGATCAGCTCGTGATCGAAGGAAAGTTCATTCGCTCGAAGATGGGTATGGGTTGGTTTGAGGCGGTCGCCCGTGTGGACGGTCAGGTGGCCTGTCAGGCGTCGATGATGTGCGCTTGCCGTGAACCGCCCAAACATGCAAACGAATAAGGAAAGGCTCCGGCGGTAAGTTCGCCTCCAAAGGCGAGCGGAGACGAAGCATTTCGACCCGGCGGCGCTGGGCAGTTTCCCAATGGAAGCTGCACTGCGCCGTTTTTTTTCTGCACTTGTGACCGATTGCAGGCCCTTCAGTTTCACCTAGAGCCTTGTCCGTATAATCACGAGATACAGTTGTCGTGCGCAGTGTCGTGCACTCTAAGCGGCTCAAGTGCGGTCGTCGGCAGTGAACCTGAGTAATCAGGCAAACGACGCACGATTCATCCTTAATAACCACAAAGGATTCTTTTCATGACCCAGATTCATCCGAGCGCAATCGTCGATTCTCAGGCAGAACTTGCCGAAGACGTCGTGGTCGGTCCTTTCTGTCTGGTCGGTCCCAAGGTGTGCATCGGCGCGGGTACGGTCCTGCGCAGCCATGTTGTGGTGGAGGGCTCCACTACGATCGGCGCACGCAATGTGATCTACGCGGGAGCGAGTATTGGCTGCCATCCGCAGGACAAAAAGTACCGCGGCGAGGATACGCGTCTGGTGGTGGGTGACGACAACGTGATTCGCGAAAACTGCACGATGTCGATCGGCACTATTCAGGATCAGGGCTTAACGACTGTCGGCAGCCGCAATCTCTTTATGGCCAATGCCCATGTGGCGCATGACTGTCAGGTCGGCAGCGACGTGATTTTGGCCAATAATGTGGCTTTGGGCGGTCATGTCATTGTCGGCGACCACGCCATTCTCGGCGGACAGTCCGCAGCGCATCAGTTCGTGCGCATCGGTGCTTATGCCATGGTTGGCGGCGCTGCGGGCGTGCTCCAGGATGTGCCGCCCTTTGTGATGGCTCATCTCAACCCGGCCAAAGCCGCGGGGCTCAATCTTGTGGGACTGCGCCGCGCGGGATTTACCGATGAACAGCTCCGTGCGCTGCGCAAGGCCTATGGACATTTCTATCGTGAACAGCTAACGGTGAAAGAAGCTGTGCCGCTTATTGAAGCTTTAAAGAGTGACTACCCGGGGGCGTCTGATGCGCTTCAGCTCTTTATTGACTTCGTCACAACTACCCAACGCGGCTGTGTCCGTTGAACTTCAAAGTTAAGAACACTTCCTAGGAGACCCCATTATGGGAACGAGACCGACCCCTGCGATCGACAAGAATGGCATTGCTTGGCTCGCTGGTGAAGCAAGCGGCGACTATATTGCAAGCCTCGTGCTCCCGGAAGTTGAAAAACGCTTCCCCGGCACGCCGCAGTACGGCGTGGGCGGTCCGCGCATGCGCGCTGTGAATTTTCATTCCTGGCACGATATTCGGGAGCTTTCTGTGCGCGGCTATGTGGAAGTGCTCATGCACTTGCCGCGGCTCGTTCAGCTTCGGGGCGAACTCGTGCGCAGCATTTCCGAGTCAAGCCCCCGAGTTTTTGTGGGCGTTGATGCGCCGGACTTTAACCTCGGCATTGAGCAGAAACTTCGCCGCCGCGGTATTCCGACCGTGCATTTTGTGAGCCCGGCCATTTGGGCCTGGCGTCCGGAGCGCATCCACCAGATCCGCCGAGCGGTTGACCATATGCTCTTGGTCTTCCCCTTCGAGCAGGAGATTTATAAGCGCGCCGGCATTGACGCAACATATGTCGGTCATCCCTTGGCCGGCGTGATTCCGATGAAGCCGGATACGGAAGGCGCTCGCCGTGACTATGGTCTGATGGAAGATTCGCTCCCTGTCGTGACGGTCATGCCGGGCTCGCGCATTGACGAAGTCAAAGGCTGTGCGCCGGCTTTCTTCGGCGCCATCGAAAAGCTCCTGCATCGCTTCAGCGACATGCACGTTCTTATTCCGGCAGCGGACGAGGCGGCGCGTGAGCGCATCATCTTCATTGCGGGGCAGTACGCCCGTTTGGCGCAGCGCATGATCGTGCGTGTCGGCGAAAGCCACCGCATGATCGAGGCCGCCGATGCAGTGCTCTGCGCTTCCGGGACGGCTGCGCTCGAGGCGGCGCTTTACAAGAAACCCATGGTTGTGGGCTACCTGATGCCGGCGCTTACCGGTCTCATCATGCAGAGAAAGGGGCTCATTCGCTGCGTTTCGCTCCCCAATATTTTGATGGGCGAAAACGTGGTGCCGGAATTCCTGCAGTATTACTGCCGCGCAGATCAGATCTCCTGGGCACTGCAGGATGCACTCACCAACGACGCGAAGCGTAAGGAGCTGGTTGAACGGTTTACGGCGCTCCATGAAAGCCTGAAGGCGGATACGCCCTCGCTGGTTGCTGAAGTGCTTGAATCCAGAGCGCTTCGCCGCTGGTAATGCCGGACCTGGAGCAGCTCTCGCTCTGCGTGAGCTGCGGATATACCGGCGCGTCCGTCCAGATGCGCCGGTCTGATTTTATGGACTCACACTCTCGTCACTTACGCCCTATGCCGCGCCGCAGAGCATCTTTAGCTTCTGCTTCTCCCGAAGCTGCTCTCAGAGATAATCTTTTTTTCTGTGACGCTGAAGGTGAAGTGCATCTGCCGCTTTTAACGGCCGGCGCGGATGAACCGGGGCGCGGCCCGTTAGCCGGGCCCGTGTGCGCCGCAGCTGTGATTCTGGATCCCGAAAATCCCATTGAGGGATTGGCGGACTCGAAGAAGCTTTCGGCCAAAAAGAGAGAAGCATTGGCGCCCATCATTCGCGAACGCGCGCTGGCCTGGGGCATCGGCTGGGCCACGGCGGAGTACGCGATGCTGCCGCGCTCGACCAATACGCGCAAAAAGCGCGACATCAAGTCGCTCAAGCTGGACGGCCGTTCGAGTGAGATCCAGCGTCTGATCGGCCGTGCGCTGCGTGCAGTCGTCGACCGCGAGGCGCTCGGCGAGCGCCAGATCACCATCGACTGCGACGTCATTCAGGCGGACGGCGGCACGCGCTGCGCGTCCATCACGGGCGGCTATGCGGCGCTCGATCTCGCGTGCAGAAAGCTGGTCGACGAGGGCGTGATCGAGAATATGCCGCTCACCGCAGCGGTTTCGGCGGTATCGGTCGGTATCTTCGAGGACGAAGCCGTGCTCGACCTCAACTACGCAGAGGACAGCCATGCCATCGTGGACTGCAACGTCGTCATGACCTCGAAGGGCGAGTTCATCGAGGTGCAGGGCACGGGCGAGGGCCGTCCGTTCACACGGAACGAGCTGGATCAGCTGCTGGCGCTCGGCGAGCAGGGCTGCTCCAGACTGTGCGAGATCCAGAAAAGCGTGCTCGGCGAATAAAAGAGG
>OGOF01001129.1_pt1 | contig 17334 bp, 9 predicted proteins | sample 1552621 | NCBI WGS metagenome assembly OGOF01 (sample SAMEA2580156, study PRJEB22360) | human gut metagenome | biome: human gut; feature: human-associated habitat; material: faeces | place: Denmark | collected 2008/2010
TCGTCGGTGAGCACGAATAAAAAATGAAGAATATAAAAAAAATAAAACTTATCTTGTACGCTACCCGCATGCTCAAAAATCTCAAAAAAATACTATGTTTGTGTTTTAATTTTAACCAGCAAGCTTAAAAATGATGCTTAGCAAACACCTAACAAATGTAATTCAAAACCTTGAAAAAAAGAAATTCAGGGAAAAATATAATCTCTTTAAAATCGAAGGGGAAAAACTGGTCGGAGAACTGTTGCATTCTCCCCTGAAAATCCATTCCCTGATCGCTTTCCCGTCTTGGCTCGAACAAAACAAAAAAGCGTTGTCAAACGTAAATATCATTGAAGCCGATGAACGGGAAATGCATGGGATATCCAACTTCCAATCTTTACCCGAAGTCATCGCACTGGCCGAAATACCTGTCCATATCTATCGGAAGGAAGAGGTTCTCGATTCTTTATCCCTGGTATTGAACGGGATACAAGATCCGGGTAATTTGGGTACCATCCTCCGGGTGGCAGACTGGTTCGGAATCGGAAACATATTCTGTGATGCCGATTGTGCCGGTGTTTATAATCCCAAATGTGTACAAGCCAGCATGGGGGCCATCTTCAGGGTCAAGACGTTCTATACGGATCTCCCTGTTTTATTGAGCGAACTGAAGCAAGAAGGCCTTCCTGTCTTTGGCACGTTTTTAGATGGGAAAAATATTTATACGACAGCATTAAGTACCCGGGGCCTGATCGTCATGGGGAACGAAGGAAAAGGAATTTCAGCAGAAATAGAAGCGCTGACCAGTCAGAAACTAACGATTCCGAGTTTCGCCCGGAATAGCGAATCGACCGAATCGCTGAACGTCGGAGTAGCTACCGGTATTATTCTGTCGGAATTCAAGAGAAGGATGTAATCAGCAATTTAAAATAAAACGAAATGAAAAAGATTTTTACGTTATTATGCATCTGTTGCCTGGGTTTCGGAGCGATGGCCCAATTACCGATCAATCTGGGTGTTCACGGCGGGATTTCCAGTAACCGGATAAAATTCAAAGATATCCCCCAGGCTATCGGGACACAAGCCAATACTGGCTATATGGTCGGCGCATTTATGCGCGTCAATCTGGGAAAACTCTATCTGGAACCTGCTTTAAACTATTCGCATAAGAGAAGTGTGATAGAAGAAAAGGCACAGGCACTAGGAGAAAATCCTGACAACTTCGATCTGAAACTCAACACGTTCGATATTCCGGTTATGTTGGGTTTCCAAGTATTGGATTTATCTATCGTTAAACTACGGGCCTTCCTCGGACCGGTACTTTCCGTCGGGAAAGTAAAAAACCTGAAAAAACTAGGAGATATCAGTACCGATAAAACCAACTGGCACGGTAAAGTCGGCGTCGGGGTAGATGTCTGGAAACTGACCTTCGATATCGATTATGAAAAAGCATTCAAAAATTTAGGTCATGAACTGAAAGCTCCCCGGTCGTTCAATTTCACCCTGGGACTAAAGATTATTTAAGACCACATTTAAAAATAGCCCACTGCCCGTCCCTGTGGGCTATTTAAAACGTTAGCACATTTTTTCCCCGGCATTCATTTGTTTTTTCAAAATATTTCCTATTCCTTTGTTTCGTCAATTCAATCCTTAAGAAAGATTGTTTGAATTATAAAGAGGAGTTGAGAGACTGGGCTCTATGAAACTCCGACAACCTCCGGAACTTTCCGAAAGGTGCCAAAACCCGGCCTGATAACAGGAGTTATAATTTAAAACAAAAGTAAGATGAAAAAAGCAGATTATTTAACCCACATCACCGACCGGAGAAACCGGAATCTCAAATTCTTCTCTCTTTTTGTATCTTCTATGGACATGCGCTGCATGCGCTGATCTTTTATACCCCCTATTCCGATTTACCGGCTTACGATATTACCAGGCAGTAGTTGGCAAGCCCCGTTAATAAACATTCGGTTTAATGTTTATTTTATAGTGGTATAGTCGAATCCGAACTATATCCTGACCAATTTAAAGGGTAAACGCCCCAGACATGAAACGCTCATTAAAAAACGACAAAATGAAAACTTACGCAGAAATCAATGAAAAGATAAAAAAAGGGACTGCCGTAGTACTGACAGCCGAAGAAGTATCCGAATTATCCAAGACATTATCACCCAAAGAAATTGCAGAAAAAGTAGACGTAGTAACCACCGCCACTTTCGGAGCGATGTGTTCTTCGGGTGCATTTTTGAATTTCGGTCATTCCAATCCCCCAATCCGGATGGAGAAGATCGAATTGAACGGCGTCCGGGTCAGTGGTGGCCTGGCAGCGGTAGATACTTATGTCGGCGCTACAGATTGTAACCCATCCTCTCCGGCTTATGGCGGAGCCCATATCATCGAAGACCTGGTCAATGGTAAAGACATTACACTGGAAGCCTGGGGAAAAGGGACGGATTGTTATCCCCGCAAACATATAAAAGCTATTATCAACAAGAATTGCATCAATGAAGCTATCTTATACAATCCGCGAAATTGTTACCAAAATTATAATGTAGCGACCAACACCACCGATCAGATCAAATATACCTACATGGGTACGCTGCTTCCTAAGATGAGGAATGCCTCTTACAGTTCTGCCGGTGAGCTATCGCCCTTGCTTAACGATCCGGAATGCCGGACCATCGGGTTGGGAACTCATATTTTCCTTTGCGGTACAGACGGTTATGTCACCTGGAACGGCACTCAGTTCAACACTTCCAAAGCGGTAAATGAACACGGTATTCCCACTAGTAATGCCCGTACGATAGCCGTTGTGGGTGACTTGAAAAACATGAACACCCAATACCTCCGGGGGGCATATATCGAAAAATACGGTATCACCTTATATGTCGGAATCGGAATTCCTATCCCTATTCTGGACGAAGATCTGGCAAAAAGAGTGTCTATCCGGAATGAACAAATCGAAACGACTGTCGTCGATTATGGGAATGGCAATCAAATCCTGGGAAAAACGAATTATGCCGCTCTACAAAGTGGTGCTATCGAAATCAATGGCCATAAAGTAAGAACAGCGCCCCTTTCCAGTCTGGCCAAAGCCCGGGAAATCGCAGATTTACTGAAAAGCTGGATTCAGAAAGGTGAATTTTTACCCACCGAACCGGTACGGCCAATGCCTGTACAAGCCAGCCTGAACGGATTGAAAGCCATTGAAGATTAAAATTTAAAACCTTGTCAATTAGAAACATCATGATAAAGAAAGTTGTATTATCCTTCCCGGTAGATGCTACCGACAGATCGCTGACCTATGACCTGGTCAAATTATACGATATCCGGATCAATATACTGAAAGCCGAAATACAAGCCGGGAAATCCGGTAATCTATTAGTCGAACTCGAAGCTGATACCGACAAACTGGACCAGGGTATCGCCTATTTAATCGAAAACGGAGTTACGGTAAGTCCGGTATCCAGTAAAGTATCGTATGACGCGAGCCTCTGTATCGATTGTGGCAACTGTGTATCGGCCTGCTTTTCCCACGCGTTGACCATAGGGGCACCGGATTGGAAACTGCATTTCAATCCGGAAAAATGTATTGCCTGCAAATTATGTTTGAAAGCTTGTCCTCTCAAACTATTCCGGATCGAATTTGCCGAAGCCTGAATTTACCCTATGCCGTATGGAATATATCGATCGTACCTATCGCAAGCACTTCCGTCAGGATCGCTGGAGCTATTTTACCATAGCTTATAAAGAAACCGATCTGTGTATCGGCGTGGACCGGGGTTCCTGGCAACCGGAAATACCGGTCTGTGCAGAACGATTTGTCCGGGAATTACGGACGGATATGGACCGCTGGATCGGTTTACATCCGGATTATGCCCAGGCTTTAACCCCCTTTCAGGCAAGCGGGGATGCTCCCGGCATATTCAAAGAGATGTCGCGGGCAGCACAAACAAGCGGTATCGGCCCGATGAGTGCCGTAGCCGGCGCCGTCGCTCTGAAAGTAGGGGAAAACCTGAAAAAACGATTCGGTATAAAAGAAGTGATCGTCGAAAACGGAGGGGATATTTATGCCGACCTCTGTCAGGATATGGATATTTCGGTATTTGCCGGTTCTTCCCCCTTGTCTGAAAAGGTCGGTTTGCATATCGAGGCAGCCTATGCCCCCCTCGGGATTTGTACCTCTTCCGGAACCGTCGGTCCGTCACTCAGCTTCGGTAAAGCCGATGCGGTGATGATTGTCTGTTCGGATGTGATACTGGCCGACACTTATGCAACCGCTTTCGCCAACACGATTCAGACAGCGGAGGATGTTCAGACCTGCATCGAAAAAATCAGGGAGCAGGAAGACATACTGGCCGCCATTGCGATCAAAGACGATAAATTAGGTATATGCGGTAATTTTGAACTCAAACTTTTTTGAATTGAACGAACGTACAACTATGATACAAGACGAAATCAAGAAGCGGATTCTGATCCTCGACGGAGCCATGGGAACAGCTATCCAGCAATACGGTCTGACAGAAGCCGATTTTCGCGGTAGTGAATTTATCTCCCATCCGGTAAACCTGAAAGGCAACAACGATATCCTGAACCTGACCTGTCCCGAAGTGATCCGGCAGATTCATCGGTCGTATATCGAAGCAGGAGCCGATATTATCGAAACCAATACTTTCAACTCGAACGCCATCTCACAAGCCGAATATCGGGGAGAAAAGCTCGTATACCGCTTAAACTACGCGGGGGCGAAATTAGCTGTAACGGAAGCCCGTGCAGCTTCACACCAGGTATATGTAGCCGGCAGTATGGGACCGACTTCCAAGACATTATCACTATCACCGGATGTCAACCGGCCGGAATTCCGTCCAGTGGACTTCGATACCCTGGTCTCGACTTATGCAGAGCAGGTAAGCGGATTAATCGACGGCGGAGTAGATCTCTTGTTAGTGGAAACCGTTTTCGACGGTCTGAATGCAAAAGCAGCCCTTTATGCCATTACCCAGGTACAGGAAGAAAAAAGGACTTCACTCCCTGTCATGTTATCGGCCACCATCAACGACAGAAGTGGGCGGACGCTCACCGGACAGAGCCTGGAAGCACTTTACACCACCGTATCCCATTACCCGCTGTTCAGTTTCGGATTGAATTGTTCGTTCGGGGCCACCGACTTATTGCCGTTTATCGAACGCTTATCCAAGACGCTGCCTTGTCCGTTGAGTATTTATCCTAATGCAGGTCTTCCCAACGAAATGGGAGAATATGATGAAAGCCCGGAGCTAACGGCTTCCTGCCTGAAACAGATGGCCACAGCAGGTTTACTCAATATCGCGGGAGGGTGTTGCGGTACTACTCCGGAGCACATCCGGGCCATACGTGAAGCCCTTCAAGCCATTTCTCCCCGACAGATTCCGGTTATCCCGGCCCAGCTTGTGGTAAGTGGTCTGGACAAGGTCGTAGTCGATAAAGCCCAAAATAACTTCATCAATGTCGGTGAACGGACCAATGTTGCCGGTTCCGCTAAATTTGCCAAACTCATCCACGCCAAAGCTTATGAAGAAGCTGCCCGGATCGCCCGGAAACAAATCGAGGACGGGGCATCGGTTATCGATATCAACATGGACGATGCCATGCTCGACAGTGCTCTCGAAATGTCCACTTTCGTCCGTTATATCAGCAATGACCCCGATATTGCCCGGGCAGCCCTGATGATCGATTCTTCGGATTGGAATACCATTTTAGCAGGACTCAAAAATGCCCAGGGGAAATGTATCGTCAATTCGATCAGCCTGAAAGAAGGAGAGGATCTGTTTCTGGCAAAAGCCCGGGAAATACATCATTTGGGAGCTGCTGTCGTCGTTATGGCTTTCGACGAACAGGGACAAGCCGTCACTTATGAACGTAAAATCGAAATCTGTGAGCGGGCTTACCGGCTCTTAACCCGGCAAGCCGGTTTCCGTGCGGAAGACATCATTTTCGACGTCAATATTCTGGCTATCGGAACAGGCCTGGAAGAGCACAATAATTACGCCGTCGATTTCATCCGGGCAATAGCCTGGATCAAGGCCAACCTGCCGGGATGCCGTACTTCCGGCGGAATCTCCAATCTCTCGTTTTCTTTCCGGGGAAATAACCCGGTACGCGAAGCCATGCACTCCGTATTTCTCTACCATGCGATCGAGGCAGGCATGGATATGGGCATCGTCAATCCGGCCATGTTACAGGTATACGATGAGATAGAACCTCAATTACTGGAAGCAGTAGAAGAGGTGGTATTGAACAAACACCCGGAAGCCACGGAACGCCTGATCGAACTGGCCGAACAAATCAAGGGACAGAAAACCGCAGACGGAAAGGCTATAAAAAATGAAGAATGGCGCACCCGTACGTTATCCGAACGCCTGAATTTCGCTCTGATCAAAGGTAATACGGAATATCTGGAAGCCGATCTGGCCGAAGCGCTGACCGTTTATGCCTCCCCCGTCGAAATCATCGAAGGTCCCCTGATGCAGGGGATGGATAAAGTGGGGACACTATTCGGTGAAGGAAAAATGTTTTTACCCCAAGTGGTAAAATCGGCGAAAGCGATGAAAGCAGCTGTCGCAATTTTACAACCGGAGATCGAAAAACACAACGCCGGTACGGGAGAAAATATTCAGCGCCCTAAAGTTGTCCTTGCGACTGCCAAAGGAGATGTACACGATATCGGTAAAAACATCGTCAGTATCGTATTGACCTGCAACAATTTCGATGTCATCGACCTGGGGGTGATGGTCGATAACCAAAAAATCGTTGCCGCAGCCAAAGCCCATCAGGCAGACCTGATCGGAGTCAGCGGACTCATCACTCCTTCCTTGAGCGAAATGGAAGCTTTGTGTGAGTTACTACAGAAAGAGCAGCTCCGGATTCCGCTTATCGTAGGCGGAGCGACCACTTCAACCGTACATACCGCTGTAAAACTGGCCCCCCGATACGATTATGGCGTCATCCAGGGGGGAGATGCCTCCCGGACTGCAGGGATCATGAAACGGCTACTATCCGACCGGTCGTCCTACCTCGCACAAGTGAAAGCAGAACAGGAAAAAATACGCGGGCAATATTATCACAAACAGGACCGTTTGCTTCCCTATACAGAAGCTCAGGCCCTGGCTCCTGCCTTTGACCGGGAAAGCTACCGGTTGCCTGCCAGTTTCGGGGAACACAATCTGTTGGGAAAAAATATGGACTTGCAGGACCTGATCGCTAAAATCGATTGGACTCCATTTTTCCATTTCTGGGGATTCAAAGGTAAATTCCCGGAAATCATTCATCAGCATGAAGAAGCCGACCGTACTTACCAGGCCGCACTGGAAATGTTGGGCACCGTTATTGCCGGCAATGAATTCGAAGCTTCGATCGTGGTCAACTTCTTCGATGCCTATGCAGAAGATGACGAAATCGTATTGGATAACGGTCACCGTCTCCCCATGTTGCGTCAACAAAAAGCGGGGCAAGAATGCCTGAGTTTATCCGATTATATCTGTCCCAAGGCTTACGGAACTTCCACCATCGGGTTATTTGCTCTGAAAGTCGCCGACAAACAGGGCGGTTGTGACTGCCACGACTTCAGCCATCTGCTGCGTGAAAGCTTATGTGCCCGGTTAACCGAAGCTTTGGCCGAATGGATGCAGGAACAATTGAGTGAAGGTTTGTCCCTGATCCGCCCGGCCTTCGGCTATTCGGCCTGTCCGGATCATTCACTGAAAAAAGATGTCTTCGACCTATTGGATGCACCGTCTAAAATCGGGGTTTCCCTGACCACGTCTTATGCGATCTATCCGACGACAAGTCTTTGTGGTATGCTCATCGCACATCCGGCTGCCCGTTATTTCAGCATTGGAAAAATCGGCGCAGACCAGTTGACGGACTATTGCACAAAGCGGGCGATCACCCTGGAAGAAGGAAAAAGATTATTAGGATTATAAAACCGGGCAAGCCTATGCCCATAACCAGTACATCATGACTAAAGTAATCGATATTATCAATCAGAAAAAGGCACCTTTCGCTTCGTTCGAACTGGTGCCTCCATTGAAAGGAAGCGATATCAACAAACTATACGGAGCCATAGAACCTCTGATGGAATTCGCCCCTCCCTTCATCAATATCACCTTTCACCGGGATGAAGTGGAATTCCGCCAAACGGCCGACGGTACCTTTGAAAAAGTGACCATCACCAAACGGCCGGGATCGGTAGCCATTGCAGCAGCGATAATGAAACGGTTTCCTGTAGAAGTCGTCCCCCATCTGATCTGCGGAGGAGCCAGTAAACATCAGATCGAGAACGACCTGATCGACCTGAACTTCCTGGATATTCAGAATGTAGTCGCTTTACGCGGAGATGCTATCCCCGGCCAAAAATATTTCGTTCCCGAACCCGACGGCCACCGTTACAGTTGCGAACTGGTGGAACAAATCCACAATATGAACCGGGGAATTTACCTGGACGAATGTCTGAAAAATGCCGTACCTACTAATTTTTGTATCGGTGTCGCCGCTTATCCCGAAAAACATTATGAAGCCCCGAATATAGACATCGATATCGAAAATCTGAAACGCAAAGTAGATGCAGGAGCCGATTATATCGTTACTCAAATGTTTTTCGACAATACCCGGTTTTATGAATTTGCAGCCAAATGCCGGGCCGCCGGTATTACTGTTCCGATCATCCCCGGCCTGAAACCCATCTCGACGCAAACCCACATCGAAATGCTCCCCCGGGCTTTCAGTATCGACCTGCCCCAGGAACTGATGAACGAAGTCCGGAAATGTAAAGACAATAAAGCCATCTATCAGGTAGGCATCGAATGGTGTACAGCCCAAAGCAAGGATTTATTAGCCCACGGTGCCCCGGCTATCCACTATTATACCATGGGAAAAGCCGACAACATCCGGGAGATTTTAAAACGTACATTCTAAAAGAAATACAAATGACAGATCGATTCGCCAGATAACAAATTCAGCCAATCCATCCGTCATTTGTATAAAAATCTGTATCCAGATCATCTGACCCTCTTCAACAACCCGTTACGGTCGTAGTAGTCCCTATAGCTCTTATTATTGAGCCAATCAAGACTGATCGGTCGGTTATAGCGTTGCTTTTACGGTTGTCGTTACAGGGAGTTTGCATTCCGAGTGGTCGCATGCCTGATAACGGATTTTCGCGCCAACCTCACCCTTCCCGTTGCCTTTAAGCGGCTGACGGAATTCTACCGTATCGACGTAATACGACGTTGCGTTCGATGTCGGTTGAAACGGAGGCATGATCATGTCACCGTCGGCTTCGACGCCTGCAGGATATTCCATTTCGATTGTCGTCAAGATATACGGATCTGCCGGATCGAGCCTGGCATAGGTATGATAGCCGGGGTGAATCTTCATGGTCAGTACATATTCCTTTTTACCGTCAGCACGGGTGTCGATACGTGCGGTAAGCACAACGGGATTATCCTTATCGGTTGTAAGATTGTCGTTGTTCACTGGAACCGGAGCTACAGCTTGCGCCGAAACAGCTTCAGCAGCGAGAACAGAATAGTCATTGGCGTCTTTTTCGTTCACGAGCCAGAGATAACCACCAGCTTCGGTAAAGAACATTCTCGGGTGATGGATGTTAAGCCAGTTACGCCACTCGGCAGGAGTCGCGAAACGCTTGAGAGTGTAACGTTCAAGGATAGTCTTGCCGTCGGGATTACCTTGTTCCATCAGTTCGATCGCTTTGTCGAGCAAACGGATATCGTTATTGGGAATTCCGAGCGCCTGCACTTCCGGATCTATGACAAGTTCGTAACCGCGCAAGTCGGGGCGCATATATGGAGCGTTTTTCTCGTAATAGTCCGCATAGGCAGCTTCGTCGGTTCCGAATACTTCATAGAGTTTCGGATTACGCTCCTTCAGATATTGTCCGAAAGATTTCTTTACGACCGGAGGCATCTGCGGCATATCAAGATATATGGCTTCAAATCTCGAGAGCTCCTCACCTTTGTTTTTTTTCTCTACGGCAACAGCATGAACACTATCTATCATTTGGCGGAACGTCAGATTTGTTTCGTTGATATAGTCGTTCGCCTTACGTGTACAAGCCCATTTTGTCATCGGCAGATGATCGCGTGTGACGATTCCTTCGTTCATTTTGCGCGCAATGAGTTTCTGTCCGTTGAACTTCGACGCATAAACAATGGAATTGAGCAGAATCGCCCGTCCGGCGGGAGTGAGGCGCTCGGGATCGGCGGCAAAACCGAAGTGAAACAGATTCCCGTGGCGACCGATGGCAACGGCATCGATACTCTTTCCACAAAGACCGCCCGAGATTACTTCCGTATCGGGAGAGTCGAGATAACCGCCGGGACGGCTTACCATGCCGATGCGGCAGTTGCCTGAAGCACTCTCTTCTTCCGTCCAGTTGGGATGCATGAGCAGCATAGGCATTTCTTTCGGAAGCGATTCGCCCATCATTTCGGCAACTTCAAGAGCAGGAGCGGCTGTAGGGCGCATCTCTGTTGTCATGTCCACTTTGAACGGACCGTTGAAAACCGGGTGCTCGTTCTTCATGCCGAGAGCATAGTTATCGAGACAAAGACAATACCAGTCATTTTTATTTCCGAGACTGCGGCCAAGCTCCTCGCTCATATGACCGATCATGACTGCGGCGCAGTCGAACGATTCGGGCAGATAGCTGTCGCGCTCGCCTCTCATGCGGTCGCCTTTCATGAAGGGAACAGGCCTGCCATCGAAAACCGTAACGTCATAGGCGGCCGACATTTCCGGAGTGTAGTCCTTCCCTTCTATCGATTTCACATTAGTGAAGTTCTTTTTAAGGAATTTGGTAAAGTGAGCCATACGCTCTTTGACCGAAGCCGCAAGTGCTACGGAATCGACAGATCCAGGGGACATGAGTATGGGATCCATATTGGCTGTGCCGCCAACGTAAAGAACGCTCAGTTTTACTTTTGCCGACAATCCCGAAACGGCCAGCATGCCGACGAGAATCAGTGAAAAAAGTTTTTTCATTACATTTGATTTTATTGGATTAAAAATTTTTCCGACCGGTCGGAATATTAAATTATTCTGCAAAAATTTCGGCAAGGGTTGAATCAAGCTGCTCGTCGTTCCCGATCTTACCAATGATTGTTCCATCGGCAGCGATCAGATATTTCGTAGGTAAATAGTGGACAGCATACTTGTCACTTTGGTCGTTCGATCTGTCGAAACCAACGAATTCGCCGTTCTCATCCGTGAGCGTTTTAAGTCCGCGCAAAATGTGGTGATAGTTCTGCATGCCTACTTTGCTCCCAGCGATGAAGTTTTTCCATTCGTCTTCAGAAGAATCGTTATCGGCCACACAGAAAACTTCAAATCCTTTGTCATGGTATTTGTTGTAGAGTTCCTGAATGTGGGGAAGCGAGGCAACGCATGGTCCGCACCAGGTGGCCCAGAAATCAACCAGAACAACCTTGCCTTTCAGATCACTCAGCTTTATTTCCTTGCCTTCAGGATTTCTATTTATCAGGTCGGGAGCCGGTTTCCCCGGCAGCACGGTTTCGAGGGCATCGATTTCTTTTTTAGTCCCGGCAGCTTCGGGCTGAACCTCAGGAGCAAGAGCGTCATAGAGTTCTTTCATCGTCGAGTAGTCAAGGTTTCCCTGAATCTGTACAAGAACCCAAGGAGCAACGAACGACTTGCCATTGTTACGAATAAAGTCAATGCTCGTTTGCTGCATACTTTCCCGGAGGGTTTCGAGCGAATCACGCAGGGCAGCATTGTCCGGGTCGACTTTTATCGACTCATGCAGACGAGTTATCTGTTCTGTGAACGGTTGGAGCAAGCTTTCATATGCTTTTTGCTGGTCGGTCGACAGCGAACCGGCTATGGCAGCATGAGAGAAATCCGAGCCCATAAGCCCTGAAACGACGATTTCACCCGGTTCCACAAAAAGCCCCACACGAGTTTTGTTCTTCCCGTTCCGTGGGTCGCCCATCATAAGGGTCGCCCCGATTGGAGTTTCCTGAATGCCTTCGAAAATAAAACGTCCGTTCTCGATCACAGCTGTGTCGACCGTTGCAGCCGAACGGTTGTTTGAAGTTCTGTAAAGATAGATTTCCCGACCGTCGGCATCGGAAATTTTGCCGCTTACGCAGAAATAGCCAACCGGCTTTGTGTTGCAGGCACAGAACATGGCGGTTACACCTGCAAGAAAAATGATTTTTTGTGCTTTCATTTGATTTAATTGATTTTTCGGACAAACCGGATAAGTCCGGCTTGTCCAATATTCTGTTAGACACGATTGTGGGTCCTATAGATCCGAACCGGTCGATCAATCATTAGTTTTGGGTAACCGGATAATTGTGTTCGAAATTACCGTTCTTTTCCATCAGACTCTTCGGAAACGGGAACACCCAGATGGTTGATTCCGGTTTCAACGTGTAAGTCGTACCCGAGAATGTCCAGCTGATATCCTCTTTGTAATCACTGAGCAGTGTCCAGCGTTTAAGAGTAATGAAGTCGTAGATGTTAAATACATTCTCGCCATGGGCAACTTTCCTGAGCATCCCGATGGCTTCGGTTTTTGTCGTCACCGAGCCTTTCAGCGCATGATAGTCTTCCGGGAAGAAGCGGCCCACGCGGATTTTGTCGAGATAGTCCATTGCGTCGTCGATCAGGTTGTTGTCGATGGCATTCTCGGCGAGAATCAGATACATCTGCGGCACGCTCAGATTTATTCGTCCGACACGGCCATTTCCTTGTACTCCGTAGCTCATGGAACCTTCGGTAACCCCAAACATACCTTCCAAGCTTCCTATTACCATCTGAGAGGTCGTCTCCCAGCTCCCCATCCACATCACGGTGTGATAGGTGGCGAACCAATCTTTCTGAATGTTTTTCTCTTCATAACGTTCATAGTAGCGCGGTGTGAGCCACGAGAAAAACTCAATATCGGCATCGGTGAAATAGTCCTGGGCGAGTGCCAGTTGGGGCGTCTCGAATGTTTTTACCAGAATTCCCGCACTGCTCGGTGCCTCGGTGCAGTAGTTGGCATAGTCTGATACCGAGCTGTTAACCGCAAGCGCTTTCTGTGCCTCTTTTGCAGCTTCGCCGGGCTGCTGCATATACATCAGCACATGAGCTTTGATCGCATGCGGACATGCGGCGTTGAAGCGCATTCGGTTTACAGCCGACTGCGGAAGCGCGTTCAGCTCGATCGCAGCATCGAGGTCAGCGAGAATGTATTCGTAGACCTCTTTCTGAGTAAGCTGTTCGGTAGGTTGTTTGATATCCTGTGTTTCCAGAACATATGCGATAGATTTCTCGGAGTCAGCCGTAGCCGGATCATAGGCTTTGGTAAACTTCACGGCAGCGAGCCAGTGGAAATAGGCGCGGATCGTCAGAGCTTCGGCTTTTAGTGCCGTTTTCTTTTCTTCGGAACCTGTCGCGGCATCCACAAGACTCAGAATAGGATTGGCAACTGTTCCGATATAGTTGTAGCAATTTGCATAATAACTGTCGCTCGAAGTCAGGTCTACCTGTTCCAAAGCATGCCCCGCCTCGTCGTATTTCAGAAGGATCTGGGTTGTTGTCTTAACCGGATTGGCAAGAACAGTCCCTACGTTGCCGGGATAATACTGTACCGAACCGCATACACGCTGAATATCGGCAATTCTGATATTATACTCCTGGTTGAGAAGCATCTCGAGCTGGTCAGTGGTGGAGAGAAGGTTCATTCCTTTCTGGTCGATTTCTGTGAAATCGGAACAGGAACTAAGCACCGAAGCTCCCACCAGAAAAAGACCTACGATATATCTTGTTTTCATTGTCATGTCAAAATTAAATATTACTAAATGTTAGAGACTCAGGTTCACGCCGAACATATACGATGCCTGTTTACGGATTCCGAGTGTCTCGGGGTCGATTCCGGCGTTGTTCTTAATCCAGAGGGCTTTCGGGTCGTTGATCTGAAAACGGAGTGAAATCTTACTGATACCGACTTTTTCCGTTAGGTGCTCAGGAAGATCATAACCGATAGTTATATTACGGATTTTCAGGAAATCAGCGTCATAGAGACAGTTTGTCGCCGTACGACATTCACTGCCCAGTGACGTAGAGGCATATTCGCCGATACCCGGAACATCGGAATGGTTTTCGGGAGTCCAGGAATTGAGATAGACAATGTTCAGCGGACTGTCCCATGACGATTCGAACACTTCCGATTTGGGCTGGGCGAACATTTTGGGGCCACCGTAGTAGACAAGGAGAAATCCGAGACTCAAGCCATTCCAGCGCAGCTGATTATCCATTCCGACGATCGCTTTCGGATCGGACTGACCACCGAATTCAAGAACGTCGACGCTAGCACTACTTGCGTTGTGCGATGTGTTGCCATTCTCAACGTAATACATCGACTGGCCCACCAGACCCGGCCGGTCATCGATCCCAGCGAAACGATAAGCCCATAGCGCATTTACGGGATAACCGGTCTTATAAGGTAAGCTGACGAGATCATAGGCGCGAGTGGCAGGATTCTCCACTTCGAGAACCTTGTTCTTATTGTAGGTTACGGTGAGGTTGGTTGTCCAGCTGAATCCACGGCGGTTTCCGGGAACAAACCAGTCATAGCCGATGGCAAGCTCAATACCATTGTTCCGGATTGAGGCCACGTTGGCAACCATCGATGAGAAACCGGTTGTCGGGTCAAGAGTGATCGGGGCAAAAATATCCTTACCGGTCTTCACGTAATAGTCGAGCGATCCACGCAAACGATAGCTCATAAAACCGTAGTCGAGACCGACGTTGGTCGTCCGGTTCTGCTCCCAGCGCAAGTCAGGATTGGCGGGCGATGAAATGGAGGCGACAGGCAGATTGGTCGTTGAATTTATGTCGCCCGACGATGCCGTCATGTGAGAGGTAGCACCTTGATAGATATTACCGGTAACACCGTAGGAGAAACGGAGTTTCAGGAAATCCATCCAGGACAGGTCGCGGAGGAAACTCTCGTTGTGGGCGTTCCAGCCTATACCTACCGACCACAGGGGTCTGCCACGGAACTTGGCGTCGAGACCGTAGATGTCGGCATAGTCTTTTCGAAACGAACCGAAAATGTTATATTTGTTATCATAGGTGTAGGTTGCGTTGAAATAACCCGAACCATAGCGATGGCGAACTTCTTTCACGATTCCCATTCCGTTTTCAAGATAGGGTGTGAACGCGAACTGGTTGCACGGGAAAGGAGAGCCGTTCATTTGAAAGTAAGGCGAATTGCTCATCTGCGATAAAGTTCCGAAATCAACAGTATGGGTAGCACTGCTTTGAAGCTGTTCGTCATATCCGAGAACAAGCGATTTGTCACCACTGGTTTTCGTCTCCCGGAATTCCAGACCAGCGATAGCCGAAATCTCGTGCTTGCCGAAAGTGTTGGTGTAGTTCAGCTGGCCACGGGCAGTCCAAAAGTTTCCGCTGGTATGAGTAGTCTGAAGAAATCCACCGGTTTCGGGAGTCATATAAACGAGCTTGTGGCTCTCTGTATCCATTTTGGCGTACGCATTCTTGATTGTGCGTGCGGCGTGACTCTCCTGTGTCGCATGTTGCTGGACGTTCTGAGAGTTGACTTCATATACGAACTGGGTCTGAGCCGTAAGTCCGGGGATAATCTTAAAGAGAAGATCGCCATGGTAGCGCATTTCCTGACGGCGCGTCTTTGTCTGGTTATCCCTAAGCTCGTCAACGAGGTTGAATCCGAGATCTTCCATGCCTTCCTGAAGGGGCATGTATTCATTGCCGCAGTACCATGAATAGAGTTTCTTAACGGAGCCGTCGGCATTATAGAACGACTGATACTGGGCATAGGAGAACGGGTCGAGATTAACGTTGTAATCGTTGCCATACTGCTTTATATTGGCGTATACGCCGTTTACCGAGAATGTGGCCACGAGCCATTTTGCAAGGTCGCAACTACCTTTGTAGTAAACGTTGAGCCAGTTGCTCTTATGCTCTATGATGCCCATGTTGTCAGTGCGATAGTTTATCACTAAGTTGTTGCGGAACTTGTCGGAACTACCACGGAGCGAGAGGTTATACTGCTGCATGACCTGGCGACGATAGATGTTGTCGGCGAAATCCTGTGCGAAGTTGTTTTTCGACAAATCAGCGAGAATGTTGTCGAGTTCGGAGCGACCGATATTGCCCGCCGCGTGCTGATACCAGGCATAGGCCACGGGGTTTATCTGAGCGCCGTCGGTAATGTTCTTTCCGAAATTCTCTATGACTTTGTCCCGGGTCATACTCGGATCGTCGGCGTACTTGCGGTTGAAATAATAGTCATAGTATTCGCTGGCGCGTTCCACCTGTTCTTCGGCGTTCATCAGGAAGTTATCATGATAATCGACATTCTTGTTTTCATACAAGGTTATGTTTGCCTGGAAGTCAATGTCGATCTTGCCTTTGTTACGGGCATTCTTGGTTGTTACAACAATGATTCCGTTTGCGGCGCGCGCACCGTAGATAGCCGACGCTGCAGCGTCTTTCAGAACGTTCACCGAAGCGATGTCATAGGGATTGAGGTCTTCGATAGAGCCTTCGACCGGAAGACCGTCCACAACGAGCAACGGAGCCGATTCGCCATAGAGCGTACCCGTTCCGCGGATAATCGGTTTGCCGCCGTAGGTCGACAGACCGGCAACGCGAGCCTCAAGATTCTGGATAAGATTCGGAGTGTAACGGTCACTAAGTTTTTCGGAGGAGATGGTGGTTACCGCCCCGGTCATTTTCTCTTTCTTGACTTCCTGGTAACCGGTAACGATAACTTCTTCCATTTGAGACACATCTTCCAGCATGACAATATGTAACACTTGCTGACCGCTTAAGACTACTTCTTGCGTTTTCATCCCCACAAACGAAAATACAAGCGTCAGTCCCGATTCCTCCGGCACTGTCAGAGTGAAATTTCCATCCACATCACTCACCACTCCCACGGCAGAACCTTTCAGCAGAATGGTTACTCCCGGCAACGGACGTCCCTCTTTGTCTTTTACATTCCCGGTAAGGGTGATTTTTTTCTGAGGAACATCAGGTTGCCTGAATTTCGGAGAAATCACAATGATATTGTCTTCCAACCGATACCATAAACCTGTATTTTTCAGGCATACAGCCATAATCTGTCCAAGATCACAATCTTGCATATCTACACTTACCTTTCCGGTCCGTTGTAACATTTCATTACTGTACACAAAATGATACCCCGTCTGTTCAGTCAGTTTTTCAAACACTTCCTGCAAGGAAACCTCGTTTACCGAAATACTGATTTTTACTTGTGAAAAAGCATTGCCATAGACAGTA
>OGOF01001150.1_pt1 | contig 17101 bp, 10 predicted proteins | sample 1552621 | NCBI WGS metagenome assembly OGOF01 (sample SAMEA2580156, study PRJEB22360) | human gut metagenome | biome: human gut; feature: human-associated habitat; material: faeces | place: Denmark | collected 2008/2010
TTCCTTTACTTTTCATTTCTGTCTTTTTTGTGAATAATACGTTGAACAAGGCGAATAAGTTCTCCAACCCATAACACCGTGGACGAAACGCCTATAATCAGAAGCCACGTCTGCCAGTCGAGCGGCTCTGTGCGGAATACAGCTCCACCGAACTGTACGATCAGAAATTGTCCGACCAGAATGGCCAGAACAATCAACTCCATGCCATACGATTTGGAAAGTCCCTTGAATGCCGAGTCGGTAGTGCCGAATACGCGGGCATTGAACAGGTTCCAGAATTGCAGCATGACAAAGAAAGTGAAGAAAATGGTGAGGTTATGTACATCCATACCTTGCGCGCTGTGGTCGAAATAATAAATCATTCCGAGCAATACGGCGAGGAAGATCGTACCTACACCTAATATATTGTTACGCATCGCTTTGCTGATGATAAAGTCAGTGCTGCGGCGCGGTTTTTCCTGCATGACGGTTTCGCTGGGAGGGATGGAAGCGAGGGCCAGAGCGGCAAAAGTATCCATAATCAGGTTCACCCACAGCATTTGTGTCACTGTCAGCGGAAGTTCTGTTCCGATCATTGATCCCAATAACACGATCAGCAAGGCTACAAAGTTGATCGTCAGCTGGAATACGATGAAACGCTGGATATTCTTATAAAGAGAACGTCCCCACATGACAGCGGTGCCGATACTGTTGAACGAGTCGTCGAGCAGCGTGATGTCACTGGCTTCTTTGGCTACGGACGTACCTGTACCCATTGACAGACCGACTTGGGCATGATTCAGGGCGGGTGCATCGTTCGTACCGTCTCCGGTTACGGCGACTACGGCTCCTTTTTGTTGAAGCAACTGCACAAGACGTTGTTTGTCCGTCGGGCGGGCGCGGGACATGATTTTGAGGTCCATCACACGGTCCAGCGCTTCTTCGTCACTCAGTTCGGCAAAGGCAACACCGGTGATACGATTCCGGTCGGTATCTGTTTCCGGTTGCCACAGTCCGATCTGACGGGCAATTTCCGTCGCAGTTCCCGGTGTGTCACCGGTAACGATCTTGATACCGATACCAGCTGACTGGCATTTGGCAACGGCGGCGGGTACATCCGGACGAATCGGGTCTGAGATGGCTACGACTCCTAAGAAATTAAGGTCGTTGGCAGATACCAGTTCCGTACAGTCATTCGGTTCGTTTTCTCCTATTATTTTGAAGGCAAAGCCGAGTGTGCGCATTGCCATATTCTGATAATTCAGCAACTGGGCTTCTACTGTCGAACGATATTCGACGGCATCTACCCGTCGGCCGTCCAGCACGACTTCCTTACATTTGCCGAGCACGATTTCGGGTGCTCCTTTTATATAAAGTACTTTCTTTCCGATGATCGGAGACTCGACGAGAGTCGCCATAAATTTACGTTCGGTCGAGAAGGTGAGCTGGTCGAGGATGCGGGCGTGTTCACGGAGTTCGAGATAATTTCTTCCCTGACTGTTGAGCCATAATAACAGGGCGACTTCCGTAGGGTTACCGACACCTTTCGGCTTTTCGCCCGTTGCCGCTTCTTCGAGGAAAGCGGTTGAGTTGGCGCTGATTCCTTCTGCGACGAGAGCGCTGATGTCATCATCGCCCAGGTTGCCGCCATTCTTGATTCCGTAGAAATTGGGTTCGTGTACCTGCATCAGGTTTTGAGTCAGTGTACCCGTTTTGTCCGTACAGATCACGGTGATAGCTCCCATCGTCTCGCAGGCGTGCATCTTTCGTACCAGATTGTTGGTCGAGAGCATACGGCGCATATTCAGGGCCAGGCTGAGCGTTACGCTCATGGGCAACCCTTCGGGGACGGCTACTACAATTAAAGTGACGGCCATCATGAAATATTTGAGGGTCCGTTCGAAAACCGGAAGCCACTCGTGCCAGCCGTTCAGCGAACCGAAATCAAAGTACAACAGTACATCTTTTACAAAGAAGATAAGGAAGGCAAGTCCGGCAACGGTAAAACCGATTTTACCGATCAGGTTCGCGAGCTTGGTCAACTGTATATTCAGAGGGGTCGGTTCCAGATTTTCTTCGGTGCTTTGGCGTGCTACCTTGCCGATTTCTGTGGCATCTCCCACGTGCAGTACGCGCATGGTGCCGTGTCCGTCCACCACTGTCGTTCCGCGCATCACTAAGTTGGAGGCATAGGTTGCTTCTTCGTCAAAGTCCGCTTCGATCACAGTCTTGTTGATTACCGGTTCTCCGGTCAGGTTGGATTCGTTCACTTGCAGGGAGATCGCTTCCAGCAGCTGGCCGTCGGCAGGAATCTCTTCGCCTGTTTCCAGTATGATAATATCGCCTACAACGACGTCTTTACGTGGGATTTCCTGTACGTGTCCGTTGCGAATCACTTTTACGAGTGTTTCTTCATTGACGGCGTTCAGTAAGTCGAATTTTTTATTGGCATCATATTCGAAAAAGAAGCCGATACCTGTGGCCAGCAAGATGGCCGCTATGATTCCGATAGTTTCGGCATATTCATTTTCGATGATGGAAATGATCAGTGAAAATACGGCGGCTACCAACAATACCCGCACAACCGGATCTTCAAACTTTTCGAGATAGAGCTTCCATAAGGAAGGACGCTTGGGGGGTGTTAACAGATTGACACCGTTCTTTTCTCTGCTTTGTAGGACTTCGTCATCCGTAAGGCCTACATGATAATAATCGTCTTTTTTTGTAGTACTCATGCAAATACATGCGTTTGATTAGGACCGCAAAAATACAACATAAAATTGTGATAAAATGTTTAATTAAAACTTTTTATGAAGTTACTTTATTCGGGACGTCCGCAGGTGCGATAAGGAATCGTAAACCAGAACGTTGATCCCTTGCCTTCTACGGAGTCTGCGCCGATTTGCCCCTCCAATTTGTTTACGATGGTTTTAGAGATGGAAAGTCCCAGCCCCGTTCCTTTCTTGTCTTTGTTCAGCTTCACAAAGCGACCGAAAACTTCCGGTAGTTTGTCGGCAGGGATTCCGGCTCCGGTGTCGGTGACATAAAAATAAAGTTCGGTATCTCTTGCCTCATAACCGATGCTGATCGTTCCCTCCTGCGTGAATTTAATGGCGTTGGTGGTAAAATTGGAGAGCACCTGCGCGACACGGTTCCGGTCGGTCTCTATGCTACAGGAGGGAAGGCTTGGTTCTGCTATTATTTGAATATTTCCTCCTGCATCGTTGACTTTCATTTGGAAAAGCTGTCGCAGGTCGGATAGTAACAGGTTGATATCTACCTTTGTATATACAAATTCGAGTGTGCCGGCTTCTATTTTCGACATATCCAGGATATCGTTCACCAGTTGCAGCAGCAGATCGGCATTCATCTTTATGATCTCCTGATATTGTGCCTTTTCTTCTTCTGTATTGGCACTGGCGAGTATTTCTGCAAATCCTGTGATGGCGTTGAGAGGCGTGCGGATTTCGTGACTCATATTGGCAAGGAAGGCAGACTTCGAAAGGTCGGCATTTTCTGCTTTCTCTTTGGCAAGTGTCAGTTGCTTTTCTGTTTCTTTAAGTTGGGTGATATCGTGCACGGTAAGTACCATATTCTCTTCTTCGTTAAGGAGAAAATAGGAACCGGATATCACGGCGTCACATTCTACGGATTTCTTTTCGGAGGTAAGCACGTTCAGAGTAGCTTCCAGATCAGTGAAGCCTCTTCTTTGTTCGAAAGCCTGGCGGATGGCACAACGTATGGGGCAGGAGCCACAGTAAGCATGAGTACCGCAGCCTCCTTCCGCTGATAATGCGTTGCGGCATTGCAATAAGTCGCCCACTCTCTTTTCTTCCAGACCTTTCTGAGTTCCGGTGAGTTGATAGTAGTTTGTTTTTAATACTTTGAAGTCGTTATCTATTAATAAGATATAGGCATGGACATTTTTCAGAATGGCGCTGGCGATGTGGTTGGTATGTTCCAGCTTTCTGGATTCCCGGAATAGTCGTTTTTGCATCCGAAGACATTTTCTCCGTTCCCATAGATAGCTGAGCAGGAGGATTGCACATATAATTAGCAGGATAGGTAGCAATGCTATTAGCATGATGTAACTTGTTGGTTTTGTTCTACAAATATGTTGCAAAGATAACTTTTTTACTCGGGATAAGAAATAAGTTCGAACAATTTGCATTTTATTTGCGTTATATTATTTAGTAAACCAATAAAAAAACGAACGTTATGAAAAAGTACATTTGCACAGTCTGTGAATACATTTACGACCCCGCACAAGGAGATCCCGAGAGCGGAATTGAACCGGGAACAGCATTTGAAGACATTCCGGATGATTGGACTTGTCCACTTTGCGGAGTCGGAAAAGAGGACTTTGAACCGTACGAAGGATAAAAAAATTAAGAGAGAGAAGAGATTATTAAAAAAATGACCGGAAAGCAGTGCTTCCGGTCATTTTTGCGTTTCAGCTCATGCAGAGCTTTTTTTGTTCCTGTTTTTATACTGTCGGGTCAGGTGCTTCCTCATCGCCGCCGTCACCGCCGCCGTCGGGGTTGGGAGGAGTAGGAGTGTTTCCGTTGTCAACGATCTCGCTGCCGGTTACCAGTTTTTGAATACTTGCCTTTTTCAGCATATCCTTAAACTTGTATCCCGGAGTAAATACAATTTTCACCCGACGAATCGTGTCGGAATCCACTGCCGCTTCCGTCTCCTGACTTTCGCTGCTGATGCCGGGACGGAATTGACCGAAATCACCCAGTTGTACGGAAATACCTTTGTTTAAGTTTATATTCAGCGTATCGATCAGTGCATCGAGTACAAACTTGACCGCTCCGCTGGGAACCATTCCCACTTTTGAAATCTCATCACACAAATCCTTGAAATTAACCGTATTGGTAATAAAATTCTGTGCTACATACTTTTCGGTTTTCTCTTTACCGAAACCAATCATTCTTTTTTTAACGACATACCTAAGTGCCATAATCTTTTTTGTTTTTTAATAGTTAGTAAATCTGTTTCTTTTGTTTTGTGATCACGATGCAAATGTATGTGTTTCCAAATGAACTGCCAAGCAAAAAACTCAAAGTGCGTTAATAAGTTTCTTCAACTAAAGAAATGGTCAGATGTTTTTTTGTTGTTCTCCTTTCATCTTTTTCCGATTGAAAATTGTCCTTTTCATATCATATCCATACCTTTGTAGATTCAAGAATCCAACGTGACTCCGGTGACTCCGGTGACTCAGGAGCCGGGATGTCCGGACTTGTCAATAAATGGATAGACGAACAGCCGTTGATTATCGCTGTTTACATCGTTTTGGCACTTAGTTCCTTCGGTATCATTGTTGGAAAAATGATCGACTTTTGGGTGTATTGTCTCCGAAAGAAAATGTTTTAAAGTCTCTGTATATAGATCCCTGTTGCCTCTGCCCGAAGAAGGTTGGAAACAGGCTTATTCATCTAATGAGTTCAATTAGGGATATACGCTATATGCTTCAAATCATTTTCTTCGCATAAATCACCTGTTTTCCTGCTCCGTAGCGCATCAGTATCCCTTTTTTGATAAAAGCGTTCAGCTCTTTTAGTGCACGCTTTTTGTCGTGACCGGTCATATAGCAATAATCAGTGCGAGTCATGCAAGGATATTTTTCAAGGTGGGCGGTTATTAATGCCAGACATTCCGCTTCGCTACGTCCGTTACCTTTGGGCCGGGTGAGAGATTCGGTACGTTCCAATCTCATGTCATACCCTACTTCCCGCTTGAATTGTTTGGTCGGTAGATAGTTGATGTTTTTTAGTTTGATTGATTGTGCACGCACATCTTTCTTGTGCATTACGGGTGGTCCTTGCAGCGATACGGAGAAATAGCCGATCTCGCCTAATTCTACAATCCAGCCGTTAGCCAGTAAATCTTTTAACTCATTTTGAAAAGACTGCATTGCTCCTGCCAGCAAACTACGGCTGATTCCTGTAAATTTGTGTACGCGGTCTAGAAATTCGTCCTGACCGATAGTCCCTTTGGGAACAATGCGGGGATGAAGGGGTTGTTTTTCTCCTGTCTGCTTGATATCGGGAGTCTCGTAAAGGTCATACTGTGCGCTCATAACTTAAGTTATTTTGTTGTGTTATTAATGTTTCCGTTCCTATAAACTAAGGAATCCGGCTTAAATATTAATTCGTTCTACTACAGTTCCCCGTGCGGACCACTAGAGTGGGACACAAGGGGAACTATAGTTCTTCTTTCGTGCCACTATAGTGGTACGAAAAAAGATTTGCATACAAAGTTATTAATATTAAAGAGAAAAGGGTTAACCTTACGAGGTTTTTGCGTTAATTATTTATTTCCAGCCGCAATTCCTCTTGCATCACCTTGCTTTTCCCATCCTTTGTGTATCGGTACGACAGCAGAAATACATTATAAGTATGACCGAAAGATTCCTCTACCTTGAATGTATTGGGGTATTTGGAGTCACCGTCTATCTGAGTTACCTCAATATCCTTGTACGGCTTTATCGTGACATGATTGTTTTCCTCCACTTGCAGTATGATGGCGGTTTTGTTGATGTGATCCACATTGCTTTCAAAAGACTCCGTTCCGGCTATCACGCGTACGCTGTTGTGGGTGAGTGGAAACATCTTCTTGTTACCTGCGGTTGCCATCCCGTCTGCCAGACCGGTCATTGAATAGTAAACGTTTTCGCCCTGCGTTGCATAATCGTTCTTGATAAGTATTTGATATAGAATGGTGTTTTTGCTTTCATTAATCTCGACACCGGAGATATCCGTAGCTTTTAATCCTACGAAGTAGGTAGAATCCGGCGACAGTCCTTCGGGACGTATCTTGATCATGGTTCTGCCTGTCCGTTCGCCTGCATTGATCTGAATCTTGTAATCTACGATCTCGTATTTGTCACTGGACAGGAATTTGGCATAGCAGGCTTCATCGACGTCGTAAAGAGACCGGTTGTAGAATTCCAGTGAAGTCAGGTCTTCTTCCAGCCCGATCACCATGTTTTGTTTTGGGGCATGGGTACCTCCGGTGCAGGCTGCGATATATCCTGTCGCCTCTTCTCCGGTAGGGGATAAGGTGACCACTTCTTCAAACGTGTTATAGTAGTCACTGCTGATCAGGGCCACTACATTCTTGTACATTTCCTTCTCAAACAGCGCATCGTCATTGCATGACGAAAGCGCTGTCATAAGTGCGAGTATCGTTATAAAATCTCGTTTCATTTTCTTTTTTGTTATTTAGATTAATAACCCGGATTCTGGTCGAGAGAAGGCAGTCTTCTCATTTCGTTGCGTGGTATGGGCACCCAGACAGACCTTTTGTCAACCACCCTCGTCAGGAATGAGGAAGAACTAGGGATGACACGCTGGTAGTAGGTCTCTTTGGTTGCGCCGTCGGGATTCATTCCACGGATAGGTTCCTGCTCTGTCTCTTCATAAATACCCCAGCGGCGGACATCATAGAAACGTCTGTTTTCCCATAAAAACTCTACCATACGTTCGCGTTCTATCTGTTTCTGTACTTCCGGCGTACTGTTGAGTTGATTGGCTGTCAGCCCCGGCAGTCCGGCTCTGTAGCGGACTTGATTGAATGCTTTTTTAATTTCCTCTTTATCTCTGCTCATGGTATAAGGCTGACCGTCCAGTTCTACGGTGTGGGGGCCGGTCAGGTTGTTGAGTGCCTCCGCATATGATAGCAGGATTTCCGCATAGCGGATGATGGGATAGGCTTTCTGGATATGGCGGGCTCCGGTGCCGGTCCAGGCATCCATCGGGTTATTGTACTTTTTGATTACGTATCCGGTGATGGGATAGTTGGGCGAAGTGGCTGTAACACCGCCACGACCGTCTTCATCCTGATAGTAGTACTTGGCTGTGTGGTTGTTGAGAGTCGAACTGGACAATGCTTGCCATACTGCCTCATTGAATCCTACAGATGCGTAGAACCGCATTTCACGATTGGCGTACATCTTATATACACCGGCGTTGAGGGGATAGCCGGAAAAGTTACGCGGTTCGGAAGTGAAGCCTGTCTCCGAGTAATATCCGTCGGCGGCGGCTTCTTCTTTCGTACGGCCGTCGTCCATCAGATAGGCGTCTACCACTTTCTGAGTGACGCAGAAACGTCCCCATCCACCCATCGAGGGAGGGAAAGAACCTTTGCTGATGGTTTCGTTGAGGTACGTCGTGTTTCTTCCCCAGATCAATTCCGGGTTGATGGACGCTACGGCTTCGCCGGTAAAGATGTCCGAATAAGATTTGAAAGGGTCTATTCCGTTGGCTCCGTTCGGGTAGGCGTCATAGAAATTGGGGTCGGAAGTGACTCCGGCGGGAAGTTCCGGCGTATTGTCGTCTTTTGCATACGTATAGAGCTTGTACGCTCCCATATCCATCACCCGTTTTGCGGCGGCGGCAGCTACTGCCCACCGGCTTTCGTCATATTGCTGGGAGACATAATGCACACCGTCGGTCTTGCGTTTCCAGTTGCCGAAATAGGAGCTGGCAACAGGCCCCCCGTTGAATAGCGGGCTGGCGTGTATCAATCGCAGGCGGGCTACCAGGCCGAGTGCGGCTCCTTTGGTGGGGCGTCCGAAGTCCAGAGTGGAAACATCCTGAGGCGAGGGCAGCAGCCGTGCCGCTTTTTCGAACTCCTCACAAGTATAGTTCATTGTTTCGTCATAGGTGGCCCTGGGGCGGTCGTAGTATTCGATAGGTTCGTTGGTATTCACTACTTCGTCTCCCAGCAAGATTGCCGGACCGTAATCGACCAAAAGATTGTAGTAGGCGAAGGCACGGATAAAACGTGTGTATCCTTCCAGTCTGAGCCGTTCCGAGTTTGTCAGGTCTTTCGGGCGGTCGAGGTTTTGCAGGATGCTGTTGCACTTACGGATGATTTTGTAGTATTTGCCCCATTGGTTCAGGTTGGGGGAGCCGTCTCCGAGGAAATCCTGTGTGATCTTTCCGTTGGCGAAATCCATGCCGTGATAGATATTGGCCGTTCCGCTTCCGGTCAGTCCGTTAAATCCTTCGTCGGTCGCCATCGGTCCCGGTGTGTACCCGTTACGGATGGTCTGTGCCTCATCCGGGAACATGGCTGCCGCTCCCCACATATACGCTTCCATATATCGGGCATTGGTGAAAACCGAGTCGATGTTGAATTCATCATCAAAGTAATTGTCTATGTTTAAGAAGTTGCTGCAAGACGTTACTAACATGACTGCCTGAACCAAGAAGAACGTTCTTGCTGTTTTTTTTATTAAGGATGTTTTCATTTTATCGTTTATCGGATGATGTATTTATTAGAGATTGACATATAATTGCAGGGAATAGGTGGAAGGGATGGGATATACACGGCCGTTCCAGCGTGCTTGCTCCGGATCGAAGAGTTTCACTTTATCCCATACATAGAGGTTGTTACCTACGAATTGGATATCCAGTGAAGAAACACCTATGCGTCTCAGAAAAGCTGTCGCAAGATGGTAGTTCAGGGTGATTTCCTGCAGGCGTATGTAGCGTGAATCGCCCTGCCAAAAGGTGGATAACTGGCTGTTGTTGCTGTTATTTCCATATTGCAGGCGGGGGAAACGCGCGTTCGGGTTTTCGGCAAGGGATGGGTCGATCCCGTGTGTGATGGCATAATCTCTGGGAATCCATCGGTTGACTGGATTGGCTGCCAGGGTGAGTACGTTTCCGGTGTTACCCTCGAAGAAAGGCATATACCCCATTCCGTTGAGGCGGGTTTCGTCGTTCACTGTCGTCTTTTGACCTACATAGAAAAAAGAGGTCTTGCCGGTTCCCTTGAACAATACACCCAGAGTCAGATTCTTGTAGCGGATTTCTGCCCCCAGGCCGTACATCAGCAGCGGATAAGTGCTGTGTGTCAACGGCACCATGTCCAGCTTGTCCACCATACCGTCTCCATTGATATCCTTATATTTGATGTCACCGGGCATTACCTCCCCGAAAGTCTGCTTGGGACTGTATTTGATGTCATCTTCGTCCTTAAACAGTCCGACTGCCTGATATCCGCGGATGGAATTGTACGGGAAATTATTGTATTCCAGATAGGGATACTCCAGATAAGCCTGCTCCCAGTTCTGTACTTTATTTTTGGAGTACGTGAAATTACCCCGTAAGGTGAAGCTGAAATCGGGAGTGAAGTCCTGCGTGAAGCTGATGTTTCCGTCGGCACCGTAACTTTTCATTTTACCCACATTCGCGTATGGATTGGAGACCACTCCTACGAACTCGGGCACCTGTACCCGTTGCTGGAAAATACCGTTACGCTGATCATGGAAAATATCGACAACGAAATCGATCTTGTTATTAAACAACTTTCCTTCAATACCCACATTGGACTTGATGGCCTTTTCCCACGCCAGATTATCAGCTCCGATACGTGTCTCACCGATAATCTCGATGTCGGGAACGCCCCAAGCCGATCCGGTGCCCTCGTTCACTTTAGTAAGGTAGGGGAAGCGGACATCGGTAATCCGGTCGTTACCTACCGAACCATACGAAGCTCTTATTTTAAGATAGTCGAGCCAGGGGAGCGCCTCTTGTATAAACTTGTAGCCGGTAGGTACCCAGCCCAATGCGACGGATGGGAAGAAACCGTATTGTCTGCCGGGCTGGAAGTTTTCGGAACCGGTATATCCGAAGTTGACGTCCAGCAGGTAAGTATCCTTGTAGCCGTATGTAAACCGGCTGGATACTCCCTGATAGCGCAAGGGAATGGCCGATAAATTGCTTGTAGCGTCGTCCGTGTCTTTAGAATCGCTGATGTAATAATAGACCAGCGCGGATGTCCGGTGATCTGTACCGAAAAGCCGGTCATAATTGAGCGTAGCCTCAAAGTGGTATTTGCGGTACTGGCGGGTGGACTTGCTGTACGAGGCTTTTTTCTCCTGTACGGTTTCCTGCATGATGAGTGATCCGTCGCTTGCTCTGCCCAGTGCATTGTAGAGGGCCGGCTGCACGCTTCTCCGTTCATTGAAGTAGCTGTGGATATCGTACGCTCCCTGTACACGTAGTTTAAGCCCGTTGATCAATTCGGAAAAGTCCTGATTGATTGCCAAAGTCGATTTGCCCTTGTACACTTCGTTGGCAGCCTTTCCCGTATGGTTGATCATGACATAAGGCGATGACAGCTCTCCGGCACCGCGTCCGGGCAGCATACCATTGGAATATTGGGTGGGGATGGACAATGGAGTAAGCCGCGACTGTGCTCCCCATATATATTCGGTATTGGCTACGCCGGGTTGATTCAACTGGGAGAGGAATCCGTCCGAACCCAAATAAACTTTCGTTGATTTGGTCAGGTTCACGTCTAGATTGATACGGTAATTATAGGTGTTGTAGCTGACGTTCGAACTGTATATGCTGTTCTTGTCTACCTTGTAGGCCGCACTTTCGTTTTTACCGCCCAGACTCAGAAAATAACGTGCCACATCGCTGCCGCCACGTCCGCTTACATAATAAGTATGACGCCAGAATGTTTTGTTGAGTATCTCATCCTGCCAGTTTACGTTGGGATAGAGGTCGGGGTCGAGACCGTCGCGGATAATTCCCATTTCCGTATCGTCATACAAAGGTGTTTCGTTCCGTACCGCTCTGGCTTCGTTTGCTAACTGCGCATACTCATAAGCTCCCAGATATTTCGGCAGACGGTTGAGGACGGACAGCGTGGTGTTGAAACGTCCGGTAATCTGAATTTTGCCCGAAAGGCCTTTCTTGGTGTTGACCAATACGACTCCGTTGGCTCCCCTTACTCCGTACACGGCAGTTGCCGACGCGTCTTTCAGGATGGAGAAACTTTCGACATCGGCAGGGTCGATGGTGTTGAGGTCGCCTTCCAGACCGTCAATCAGTACAAGGGCACTGCTGTTGGCTCCGAACGTACCGATACCACGTACCCAGAAATCGGCGATATTCTGACCGGGCTCGCCACTGCTCTGCAAGGAAATGACACCGGCTGCCCTGCCTCCCAACAAGTTACTGATGGAAGGGGAGGGGGACTGGATATCTTTAGTGCTGACCGTCGTAATGGCACCTACCGAACTGATTTTCCGCTGAACGTTTCCCAGTGCGACGACAACCACTTCATCAAGGGAATTGTTGTCTTCAAGCAGTGTGACCGTTAAGTCGGTTTGGGGTTTGATGGCCACGTGCTCCGACGGTTTAAAGCCGATAAAAGAAAATATCATTTTGTCTCCATAAACCACTTTCAACTTGAAATTACCGTCATTGTCGGTTGTGGTACCTTTGGAGGGCTTGTCTTTGATGTATACCGATACGCCGGGCATGGATAGCTTGTCCTTATCCACGACAGTTCCTGAAACGGTAAATTCCTGAACTTGCTGCGCGAAGGTTGTTGCCGAAAGCAATAAGCAGAACGACATTAAGTATAAAATCTGTTTGATTTTCATTGTGAGTTTACTTTGTTATTCGATAACCAATTTGCGAATGCGTGCATTACCCCAGTCTGCAATGTAAATGTCTCCCTGTTCATTGACAGCCACTCCCCAGGGATTCTTGAATAAGGACTCTACCGGTCCTCCGTCCTTGTATCCGGCGACGCCGGGCTGTCCGGCAACTGTCGTGACGATATTGTCGGCAGATATCATGCGGATGCAATGGTTGCCATAGTCGGCTACGAACATATTGCCGTCGTTGTCAAACTTGATATCCTTGGGATAATTGAACAGGGCATCTTCAATCGGACCGTCACGGAAAGCGCTGCCGCCGGGAGCATTGAGACGCTTAAATCCGCCTGTTCCATCCGGATCGCGGAGGTCGAGCACCGAAATCCCTTGTCTGTATGCGGTAGGGGCGTTGGAGTGAAGCGTTATATACAGAAGCCAGGGCTTCGCAGGATTAATCGCCTGTCCGTATTGTGATCCGCTGGGACCTTGATGGATAATGTGTCCTTCGAATGTGTTGGGATCTATTTTAGCGATCTTTCCATCACGGTATCGTGTATATAGATAGCCGTCATAAGGGCAGAAGGTGACGAAATTCTTGTATCTGTCGGCATCTACGATTGAGTTCAGATCCGACTGTGAGTATTTTATGTTACGCTGGCGGGGATACCAGGCTTCACGCGGATCGAAGGTAAACGTCACTTCTTTGACCGATTCGTGTGCGGCGGTCAGCATTCCGGTGGCACGGTCCACCGTTAAGCCATTGGCATATAAGATACGGTTGGCGGCATCTGCTTCAATGAGCGGAGTCACAATGTTCTGTTGTTCGTTTATCCGGGCGATTCCAAATGTACCGCCGTCACGCCATGACATGAAAAGATTGCCTTCGGCATCTAGATCAAGATATTTGCCATATACCTGAGCGGTGGAGAGTGTTCCGGCAAGGAAGCTCGTTTCACCGTTTCCGGTGACCGTGCTGACCAATGCCTGTGTATGATAAGCATATGTTTCTTCGTAAGCGACAGAATCGGTGTCGACCACTACGGAGATACGGGGATTATCGCCCGGAAGGCGCGGTACAATGGCATAAATACGGCTTCCGCTTGATGAAACGACGGAGGCCCTGGCATTGTTGAAATATACTTTGATTTTACTCACGTCGGTGCCGAAGTTTTTTCCGTCCAGAAGAATTTTGTCACGTGCTCCGCCTTCTTTGGGATAGAAGGAGGTCAGTACAATCGGTTGATCGGATTGGTGGGCTTTCTCGGTGGGCTCACTGTAGCTTTCGCAACTCGATAAATAGAAGAAAGCTACCAGCGAGCAGGCTAGGGATAAGTAACGATTCATAAAGTAATAATTTAAAATTAAACGATTATCCGCATGTAGTCCGTCGGATATCTTGATATTACATGGCTTTGATGGCTGGAACTTTATAGTTTGATGGTGTAATCCAAACCTTTATCGGGGGCTACGATGAAGTTGGTAACTTCAAAATTGCAGTCGCCTCCTTTGATACCGTTGTCAAACTTCACAGAGATTGTATGCTGCGTATGTGGTTTCAATGTCATTTCGCGGAAATAGACCAAAGAAGGATCATGTGCGGTCTTTTTCAGTTTCAGTACCAGATCGGTAGCGTTCATGACAGAAAATGTCACTTCTTTTTCGGTGCGTTTCACTTCTTTTATGTCTACGCATTTTTCAAAGAAGGGACGGAGGATTTCTTCACGCCCGATCACCAGTTCGCGGTAATAAATGGCGGTGCGGCGATTGTCGAGTGCTTCACGGATACCTTCCGGAGAACGTTCTTTGGCAAAGACAAACGTCATCGTGCGGTGTTCGCCTTTTGAAAAATCATAGTCTGTCTGGATAGGCTGGTGGATATCGGAAGTTCCTATCATGGTCAGATTCTTGTCCAGACACCATTGAATGGCTTCGGGCATGAAAAGACCACCATTGGCTACTTCAATGCCGTGCATGCAGCCGTCATTGTAGAGTTGTGTATGCTCAGGCCACCACAGGGTGGAGTCCGGCTGCTGGCGTGCCCAGCCCGGATGATTCCAGAAGATAAAGGCTCCTTGTTTTTTTGCCTCATTGAAAGCGTCTTTATATGCCTTTTGTTCCAATGGATTGGAGTCGTTCAGGAAGATTGCATTAAAATGTCCCGGAGGCATGGAACGGGTGATTTCACTGCCTCTGATTAGAAGTATTCCTAACTTCTTCGCCTGCTTCTGAGACAGTTCATAAGAGCGGTTATGATCTGCTATAATGTCTTTTTTGTGTGGGCGGTACTCAATATGTTCTGTCAGTGAAATGGCATCCAGTCCTTCTCGATATGCTTCGTCTACACGTACGGTAGGCCATACCAGACCGTCCGAAAAAACACTGTGCATGTGAAAGTCACATTTTAAAGTAGTGTACCCGTTCAGATTGGGAACTTGAATCTCATTGCGGCGTTGCGCTTGTGCGCTCATTAAACACATTGCTGCCAGTGCAACTCCCATCAATACTTTTTTAATTTTCATTTCTTTTGCTTTAAATTAGAGATTTGGTTTTCGAATGCCTTTGTCCGGTCATTGGAAAATGGTACTAAACATAGGCCCCTGTGTATTTTGGCGCAAATGTATATGCAAAAAAAAGACCTGCAATAGGCGCAGTAAAAGCTTAACGGGAACTTCACGGAAAAGAAATGTAATCGTTAACGTCTGTGAAAAATGTAATGCCTTTGTAAAGTGTGAGTGTCCTTGTAAACGGACATGAGTTGTTTTGTCTGTGTGGAAATAAAAAAGAAATGGATAGCCAATTTATGCGTTGCAGCATAAAATTGACTATCCATTTCTTTGATTGAGTTCCTCTTTATTTAAGAGGCTTTCTTCTCTTTTACATCACTGCTGGCTTCTACCACATTCACTACATAGTCGCCCAGTTTCTCACATTCGGCGATAATATCCATATAATAGACTCCCATCTGATAATCATATTCCTTGTTGTTGACATCCAGAATATTCTGATTTTTCAGTTGGTTACGGTAGTTATTGATTTCGTTTTCGATGTTGAAAGACTTGTTGATATCAATGCTTTGGTGTTCCGGTTTCTCTACCACCACAATCATTTGTGCGAGGGCATCATCGGTCAGCTTCATCATGAAGTGGATGTGCTCGTATTGCTTTTCGGTAAAGTCCTGATTCGTCTGGCGTTTCCGATTGATGGTGCGTGCCAGGTTGTAACAGCTGTCGCCGATACTTTCGATTTCCGTCACTTCGCGCAGCATGGCACGTATCTGCAACTTACTTTCAGAACTCAGACGCCCTTCGGATACCTGATTCAGATAATTGGCTATTTCAAGTTCCATGTTGTCGCTGATGTTCTCGTACTTTTCTACGCGGCTGAACAGCTTGTTAAAGTCATCGTCCTTTTCGGTGTGCATCAAGTCCTGCACCATTCCGAACATACGGTGGGTACGTTCTGCAAACAGGTGGATTTCCTTGCGTGCCTGCAGGATAGAAAGCTCCGCAGTAGAAAGCATACCGCCGGTGATAAACCGAAGGCGAGGTTCCTCGTCTTCCTCTTTCGGGTGGATTAATGCGCATACGGTGCGTTCGATCAGTTTCACTCCCCATATCAGGATACATACGTTACAGATATTAAAGATAGAGTGGAAAGCGGACAGTTTATAAGAAATGGCTACTTCCGGATTATTGCTCTGGAAGAAGGTATCCACTACCCAGTTGACCAGTTCCATGAAAGGATGGAAAATGATCAATACCCAGATCACACCGAACACATTAAAAACAAAATGGGCCAATGCTGCCCGCTTAGCCTGTGTGTTGGCTGTTAATGCGGCAAGATTGGCCGTGATGGTAGTTCCGATGTTTTCGCCCAGTACGAGCGCTGCTCCCAGTTCCAGACTGATCCAGCCGTTGGCGCACATAATTAATGTGATTGCCATCGTGGCGGCTGAGGCCTGTACGATCATAGTCAGTATGGTACCGATGAATAAGAACAGGAGAATGGAGAAGAATCCCATATCCGTGTAGTTCTGTACGAAGGCGAGCATTTCCGGATTGGCGTTCAGGTCGGGAGCATTTGCTTTCAGGTAAGAAAGTCCCATGAAGAGGAAGGAAAAACCGAAAATGAATTCACCGATGGACTTGCGGTTGCTCTTGCCGGAGAAGATGAGCGGAAGGGCGATGGCCAGAAGTGGAAGAGCGAAAGCGGCCATATCAACCTTAAATCCGAAAATTGAAATAATCCATGCCGTAACCGTCGTACCGATATTGGCACCCATGATGACACTGATGGACTCGGCCAGTGTAAGCAAACCGGCGTTGACGAAACTGACGACCATTACTGTTGTCGCCGAGGAGGACTGGATAAGGGCTGTGATCAACACTCCTGTTAATACCCCCGTTACCCGATTGGTGGTCATAGCTGTCAGGATACTTCGTAGCCTGTCACCTGCGACTTTTTGTAAGCCCTCGCTCATTATCTTCATGCCATAAAGGAAGAGCCCTAACGAGCCTATGAGCTTTAAAAAATCATAAAAAGAATATTCCATCTATAATAATTTTAGTGGTTGTTTGTTCTCTATCTGATTACTAAGTATATTTAGTCCCATGTTATTCACCTTATTAAAAAGACTACGATGAAACAGATGTTACAAATATGTTGCAAAAATAATAATATTTATAAAGAATTCCCTATCGGAAG
>OGOF01001186.1_pt1 | contig 16674 bp, 17 predicted proteins | sample 1552621 | NCBI WGS metagenome assembly OGOF01 (sample SAMEA2580156, study PRJEB22360) | human gut metagenome | biome: human gut; feature: human-associated habitat; material: faeces | place: Denmark | collected 2008/2010
GGCGGAGACCATGTCTTCAGTAATTTCTTCCGGCGTGATTTCCCCGCTGGCGGCCTCTTTTGCCAGAGCCTGCACGGCTGAAACGATTTCTTTTCTTGACCCGTAATTAAAAGCAAAGTTCAAAACCAGACCGGTATTGGCCGCGGTTTCCGCCATGGTCCGCTCAACCACTTCCCTGGTTGATTCCGGCAGGGCATCCAGATAGCCCATGATGTTGACCTTAACATTGTGGGCCTGCAGGCGGGGCATGAACTTGTCAAAGAACTTGACCGGCAGGTTCATCAAATAATTGACCTCATCCTTGGGGCGGGCCCAGTTTTCCGTCGAAAAAGCATAAAGAGTCAGGACTTTAATTCCCAACTCATCTGCCGCGAGCGCAATCTTTTCAACGTTGTCCATCCCGGCCTTGTGGCCCATGAAGCGCGGCATTTTCCGCTTCTTTGCCCAGCGGCCATTGCCGTCCATGATGATCGCCAAATGATTCAGCTGCTTATTCTTATCCATAATTAACCCTGAGTGATTTCCTTGCGCTTGTTGTCAGCCATCTGGTCAATCTTCTTGGTTGATTCGTCAGTAACCTTCTGGACTTCCTTTTCCAGGCGCCGTTCTTCGTCTTCAGTGATTTCGCCGTCTTTTTCCTGCTTCTTCAAAGCCTTCATGGCTTCCTGGCGGACATTGCGGACAGCAATCTTGGCTTCTTCAGCCAGCTTGCCGACTTCCTTGGCAATTTCCTGCCGCCGTTCCCCGGTCAGTTGCGGGATAACCAGGCGGATGACGTTACCGTCGTTAGCTGGCGTAAGGCCCAGGTCTGAAGCCAAAATTGCGTGTTCAATATCGTTCAAAGAAGTCTTGTCATATGGAGTGATTACCAAAACCCGTGGTTCTGGAATGGTGATCCCGGCCAGTTGCACCAGCGGAGTTGGTACCCCGTAGTATTCAACCATCACCCGGTCCAAAAGGGAGGCGTTGGCTACCCCGGCCCGGACAGTTGCCAGATTGCTCTGGTAGACTTCGATCGACTTGTTCATGTTGCTCTTGGCTTTAGCAATCGTTTCGTTGTTCATTACTTGTCACCTCTGATAATCGTCCCGATGTTTTCGCCTTCAACTACCCGCTTGATGTTGCCTGGAGTGTTGACGTTGAAAACGATCAATGGAATATGAGTGTCCATGGACAAGGAGCTGGCAGTTCTGTCCATAACTTGTAGGCCCTTGGAGATCATGTCCAGCTGGGTCAGTTCAGCAAACTTCTTGGCACTTGGGTCCAGGTTCGGGTCAGAAGTGTAAACCCCGTCAACCCCGTTCTTGGCCATCAAGATCACGTCAGCGTTAATTTCCGCTGCCCGCAAAGCAGCCGTGGTGTCAGTTGAGAAGTATGGGTTGCCAGTGCCGCCGCCGAAGATAACGACCCGGTTCTTTTCCATGTGGCTGATTGCGACCCGGCGGATGTAAGGTTCAGCTACCTGCCGCATGGAGATTGAGGTTTGCAGTCTGGTCTGCACGCCAGCAGTTTCCAGGCCATCTTGCAGGGCCAGGCCATTCATGATCGTGGCCAGCATGCCCATGTAGTCAGCTTGAGCTCTTTCCATGCCCAGCTTGGCCCCGGTTTCCCCGCGCCACATATTGCCGCCGCCGCAGACGACGCCGATTTGCACGCCCATTTCATGAACCAGCTTAATTTCGTGCGCCAATTTCTTGATCACAGTTGGGTCAATGCCAGTTCCCTTTTCCCCGGCCAAAGCTTCGCCGGAAATTTTCAAAATGATACGATTATATTTAACTTGACTCATAATGCCCTCCTAATTAGCTCTAACTATTTTACCATAAAACAGAAAACTGTCTCTCCTATTTATCCTATTTCACCAGCTTAAATTTGCAAAAGCAAATTTGCCGACAAAAAAAGGATGGGGTTTCCCATCCTTTTTCTTGCTAGAAGAAATTAATTCTTCATTTGTGCAGCAACTTCAGCAGCAAAGTCTTCTTGCTTCTTTTCGATGCCTTCGCCGACTTCGAAACGAGCAAAGCTTACTACGGAAGCGTTGACTGATTCAAGGTATTGTTCAACAGTCTTGCTGTCGTCCATAACGTAAAGTTGAGCGAGCAAGGTGTTTTCTTGGTCAACTTTAGTGTTGTCTAGCATGAAGCGGGCCATCTTGCCTGGGATGATCTTGTCCCAGATCTTTTCTGGCTTGCCTTCAGCCTTCAGTTCTGCCTTGATGTCTTCTTCAGCTTGAGCAATGACTTCGTCAGTCAATTGCGCCTTTGAACCATACTTAAGGTGTGGCAAAGCTGGCTTGTTGACCATGGCACGTGATTCGTTTTCTTGGTCAATCTTGTGGTTAAGTTGAGCCAGTTCTTCGAGGACGAAAGCTGGGTCAAGTTCCTTGTAGGACAGAACCTTTGGGCTCATTGCGGCAATGTGCATTGCAATGTGCTTAGCCACGGCTTTGTCGCCGCCTTCAACAACAGTCAAAACGCCGATGTGGCCGCCATTGTGTTGGTAAGCGCCAAAGTGTTGGTCATCAGTCTTTTCAAGAACAGCGAAACGGCGGAAGGAAATCTTTTCACCGATAGTCGCAGTAGCATTTACGTATGCTTCTTCAAGGCTTTCGCCTGAAGGCATGGTCAATGCCAAAGCTTCTTCGTTGTTAGCTGGCTTGCCCTTGGCAATAGTTTCAGCAGTTTCGTTGACCAAAGTCTTGAACTGTTCGTTTTGCGCAACGAAGTCAGTTTCAGCGTTGACTTCAACGATAGCAGCAACGTTGCCGTCTACGTAAACGCCAGTCAAACCTTCAGCAGCGATCCGGTTAGCCTTCTTGGCAGCCTTTGCTTCACCCTTTTCGTGGATGATTTCGATAGCTCTTTGCATGTCGCCTTCGGCTTCAACCAGGGCCTTCTTGGCGTCCATGACGCCGGCACCAGTGGTTTCACGCAATTCCTTGACTTGCTTAGCAGTAATGTTTGCCATTTAAAAAAGTCCTCCAGGTCAAACTAAATAACAGAATTCTTCCAAAGATAGTTTACGACAAATTATTCAGCGTCGTCTACTTCTTCAGCAGAGTTTTCTTCAGCGCTTTCAGACAATTCCTTTTCAACGTCGGCGTTATCTGCACCTTGCTTGCCTTCGATTACGGCGTCAGCCATAGCACCGGCGATCAAGCGGATAGCACGGATAGCGTCATCGTTTGAAGGGATGATTACGTCGATCGGAGTTGGGTCAGTGTTGGTGTCAACCATGGCTACAACTGGGATACCAAGCTTGTTAGCTTCGTGAACGGCGATCTTTTCCTTCTTAGGGTCAACGACGAACATTACGTCAGGAATCCGAGGCATGTCTTCGATACCGCCCAGGAACTTTTGCAGCTTGTCCATTTCCTTGGTCAGCAAAGAAACTTCCTTCTTTGGCAGTACGTCGAAGGTGCCGTCTTCAGCCATCTTCTTCAAGTCCTTCAGACGCTTAACCCGGCTTTGGATAGTAGTCCAGTTGGTCAAAGTACCACCCAACCAGCGTTGGTTGACGTAGTATTGACCTGCACGGGTAGCTTCTTCAGCGATTGCTTCTTGAGCTTGCTTCTTGGTACCAACGAACAGGAAAACACCGTCGTCTTGAGCAACAGCCTTAACGTAGTTGTAGGCGTCGTCAAGCATCTTGATGGTCTTTTGCAGGTCGATGATGTAGATCCCGTTTCTTTGAGTGAAGATGTATGGCTTCATCTTCGGGTTCCATCTTCTAGTTTGGTGACCAAAGTGTACACCAGCTTCAAGCAATTGCTTCATAGATACAACTGACATAAATAAATTCCTCCTAGGTTATTTCCTCTCAAGCGTTCATTTCAGCATTCAACCGTTTGTCTTTAGGCACCTGAACACCGATCGCTCTTGATGTGTTTTCTAGCGTGCAATCGCACGCTTATCTATCTTACTCGATTTTTCCTTTAAGCGCAAGCCTTTCCGCCTAAAATTTAACCCCTTGCTCGTGCAAAAATTTTTCCTTCCAGGCCCGGTCATGATGCTTGAACCAATATTCCCGCTGCATGGCCGTCCGCTTGTCGGCATATTCTTCAAGATAGATCATTTCAACCGGCCGCCGGCTCTTGGTGTACTTGGCCCCTTTACCAGAATTATGAGCCTCCAGCCTTTTCTTTAAATCATTGGTGTAGCCGCCGTAAAAGCTGCCGTCGCTGCATAAAAGGACATAAAAGTAATGCTTTTCCTCTGGCAATTTGGCCTCTAAAATTTCCTTGATGGCCGGGGTATTGCTGCCGTCTGCCTCATGGACTTCGATGGCGTCGCGCAGAACCAGCCCGTCGCCTTTCCCGCTTCTGACCGCTTCAACGATGACTAAATTGGCGGATTGACCTCTTCTGGAGACAAAGGGCTGAACAGTCTTAACGGCCAGGTCATGCTTAAAGCCGTAATTGATGATCTCACCCAGCCGCTCTGGCCGGTGGACCATGAACATCTTCCCCTTCATTTTCAAGAGGCCGGCGGAAACGGCGATGATTTCTTCCAGGTTGATCTCCAGTTCATGGCGGGCAATGGCTTTAGACCGGTCCGGGTTCAGCTTGTGGCCGGCCAGGGCCTTGAAATATGGCGGATTGACCACGACGACGTCATAGCTGTCTTTTCGCAAAAAGCTGCCCGCGTCTTTGACATTGCCCTGGTAGACCGTGATCCGGTCCTGCATGTCGTTTAATTCAACCGACCGCCGGGCCTTGGAAACCATGTCTTCTTGCAGTTCAACATCGTCGTAATGGGCCTTGTTAAAAGCAGCCATGTAGAGGCTGGCTGCCGCGTTGCCGCTGCAGAGTTCAACCACCTTGGACCGGTTTTTGATGGCTTCTTTGGCCCAGTAAGCCAGAAGCAGGGTATCCAGGGAAAAGGCAAAAGACTGCCCGTCCTGGATGATTTTCAGCTGCTCGCCCAGCATGTAATCGATACGTTCATTTTCCTTTAGTTCAATCATGTAGTTCTGAAGCCCGTCCCTTATTCTTAGATGTGTTATAATTTATTCTACATCATTTGGAGGTTCTTTTATGCTTTATCGTATTTTCAGACCGATCGCCCGCTTCATCGTCTGGGTCTTAAACGGCCACCTGCATGTCCACCACAAGGAAAGACTGCCCGAAGGCACCTACATTTTGGTTGCCCCCCACCGGAACTGGTGGGAGCCGATTCTTTTCGCCCTGGCCGCCAGCCCTACGGAATTCATGTTCATGACCAAGCAGGAGCTGTTTAAAAATCCGGTCCTCAGCTGGATCTTAAACAATGCCCACGCCTTCCCGGTCAACCGGGAGCATCCAGGTCCTTCAGTTATCAAGATCCCGGTCAAGGGCTTAAAGTCAGAAGGCCTGTCTTTGATCATGTTCCCATCCGGCACCCGGCACTCAGCCTCCCTTAAGTCCGGCGCCCTGGTTATCGCCAGAATGTCCGGCCGGCCCCTGCTTCCGGCTGTCTACCAGGGCCCGCTTACTTTTAAAGGGGTCTTACAAAGAAAAGGCATGGAAATCAACTTTGGCAACCCGATCGTCATTGACCGCAAGACCAAATTGACCCCGGAAACCGAAGCTGCCTACAACCAGCAGCTGGAAGACGCCTGGAAGCGGATCGACCAGGAACTGGATCCGGATTTCCACTATGAAGCTAAATAATTAAAAATGACAAAACAACAAGAAAAAGGATTGAGCATGGACGCTCAATCCTTTTTCTTTATGCTTTTTTACTGCTGCTTATTACTTGTTATTTTCCAGGTATTCCATAATCTGGACGGCGTTGGTTGCCGCCCCCTTTCTGATCTGGTCGCCGGTGCACCAAAGAGTAAGGCCGTTAGGGTTGGTCAAGTCCCGGCGCAGGCGGCCGACTTGCACGATATCCTTGTCGGTGTTTTCCAGGGGAGTTGGAGTGTGATCAGTAACCAGGAGGTCGCCGTCAAAAGCCGCGATGGCATTTTCAGCAGCTTCAACTGAGACCGGTTCTTCAGTGACAACCGTCACCGCAATTGAATGGGACCGGTAGACCGGGACCCGGACGCAGGTGCAGGTCACCAACAAGTCTGGCAAGTGCAAGATCTTTCTGCCTTCATTCTGCATCTTCATTTCTTCAGTCGTATAGCCGTTTTCCAAAGGACTGCCAATGTCAGCGATGACATTAAAGGCGATCTGGGCCGGGAAGACCTTGGCTTCCACGCTCTCGCCCTTGGTCAAAGCCGTCACTTCATCCTTCAGTTCGCTGATCCCGCCCATGCCGGCACCGGAAACGGCCTGGTAGGTGCAGGCGTTGATAGCCTTGATCGGAGACAACTTGGCAATTGGAGCCAGAGCCATCAAGGTAATGGCAGTTGAACAGTTGGGATTGGCAATCACGCCGTGGTGGTCTAAAGCATCTTGGCCATTAATTTCAGGAACTACCAAAGGCACGCCGTCTTCTTGCCGGAAGGCTGAGCTGTTGTCAATGTAGACTGCCCCGCTCTTTTCGACCAGGGGCCGGTATTCCTTAGACAGGCTGTTAGAAACTGCCCCCAAAACGTAGTCCAGGCCATTCAGTCTTTCCTGGCTGACCACTTCCAGGGTCAATTCCTGGCCAGCAAAGGGCAGCTTTTTACCCTTGGAGCGCTCGGAAGCAAAAACGCGCAGTTCTTCAACCGGCAATTGTCTTTCTTCAATACATTCCAACATCTGCCGGCCAACGGCCCCTGTAGCTCCTAAAATACCAATTTTCATTTATCGTTCCACTCTTTCTTCACTAATAAACTGCTGATAAATCGCCTTGATTGCCGGCACCAGGTCCTGGTTGTTGACCCCAATGACGATGCTTTGTTCATCGCAGGCCTGGTTGATGGTGCGGATATTGATCTGCTGGTCACCCAGTGTTAACAAAATTTTGCCCGACATCCCCGGCATTTGCCGCATGGCCCGGCCAACCACGGCCAGCATGTCCTGCTGGCTTTCGACCTGGATATCGTCCAGGTGCAGGTCCTGCTTTAATTCCGCCACGATCTCATAGAGATAGCGCTCGATTTTCTTGGTCTGGACCACAATGGAAAAGGTATCGACCGTGACCGGAGCGCTTTCAATCGAGATCTGAATTTTTTCAAAAACGGCTAAGACCTTGCGTAAGAAGCCTGCCTCAGCTGAAACATGCGACTTAACCATGGTGATGACCGTAAAGTCCTGCTTGCCTGTAATCCAGGTGATAACATGAGGCGGCTCTTGCACGTCAAGTTCACTGCAATCATTCATGATCATGGTGCCAGGATTTTCCGGATGATTGGTGTTGCGGACATTGATCGGGATGTTTTTCTGCCGGACGGGAAAAACCGCGTCGTCATGCAGGACATTGGCTCCCATATAGCTCATCTGCCGCAGTTCTGAGTAGGTAATCCGGGGAATCTGGACAGGATCTTTGATAATGCGCGGATCGGCCACGTAAAAGCCGGGGATCGCCACCCGCGGGCTCGGGTCAACCTGGGCTTTTAACAGTTCCTGGCTTTTATCCAGGTCAATTGAGCCGTCATAATGGAAACGGATCACCCTGCTGGAGTCAACAAAGTCCGCGTCCAGGTATTCAGCCAAGCAAAGGCCGGTCAAGTATTCGCCCCGGGAAACCAGGTAGTCCAAGTTCAAGTTCTGGGCCATGTTCTGCCGGATCCTGGCGAATTCTCCGGTCAAGTCGATTTTAAGGCCCAGGCTGTGCTTGATTTCCATGTACTTGTTCACTATAGACTGGAAAATCGACTCATAGCTGACGTCATAGGTAATGTGGGCCGCGCAGAGGTAGAGGAGGTCGGTGACCTTATGGTCCTCCTGCCCGCTCTTGCCGCAGGCGCTAGTCACCACGTACTTGCGGTCCGGATCAGCCAAAATGATTTGCCTGACCTTCTTAAACTGTTCGCTGTTGGCGACTGAAGAGCCGCCGAATTTGACTGCTTTACTCATCTGCCACTCCCGCCAAAAAGGCCGCCGGGTCCCCGCTTTCCTTGACCAGGCTTGAAATTTCCGCCAAAGTCAGCTTTTTGGTCAAAAATGCCTTTTCGCTGATTCTTTCTGCTACTACATCCTGGAAAAAATCCGCCCGGTTAGTCCGCAGGTAGAAAGTCTGCTCTTCTTCATCAGTCAGCTGACCCGGTTCAGCACTTTGCACGATTCCCTTTTTCCCTTCAGCCAGATCCAAGAGGTCTTGGACAGCCGCGTGGGCGGTTGGCAAAGAGCCTGCCCCCTGGCCCACGAAGGTTTCCGGACCCAGGGAGGCGGAATCAGTTTCCAGGGCATTGAAGTTAAGGCCCACTCCTGCTAAAAGGCTGGTCTTTTTCAGCATGACCGGCAAAACCTGCAAGGACAGCTTCTCACCTGCCTGCCGGCCCCGGCCCAGCAACTTGATGGTCCGGCCATTTGCCTTGGCCCAGGCAAAGTCTTCCTTGGTCAAATGCCGTATCCCCCACTGGTCAACCTGGCTTGGATCAGCAATTTTGCCAAACGCAGTCAAGGCTGACAAGCAGATCTTGTAGCAGACGTCCCCGCCGTCGATGTCATCGCTGGGATCCTTTTCCGCGTAGCCCAGCTCCTGGGCTTCTTTTAAGCAAGCAGCAAAGTCCAGGTCCTTTTCTGCCATCTGGGAAAGGATGTAGTTGCTGGTCCCGTTAAAAATTCCCTGGAAGGACGTGACCGGCTCTAGGCGCTGAATGTGCTTGATGTTGTCAATCCAGGGGATGCCGCCGCCAACGCTGGCCTCATAGGCCAATACCAGGCCCTTTCGCCTGGCTAAGTCAAATAGCTCGCCGGCATAGACCGCCAGCATCTTCTTATTAGCCGTCACCACGTGCTTGCCGGCTTCCAGGGCCCGCTTAACATAGCTGTGGGCCGGTTCTACCCCCCCGATGCACTCGCAAACCACTGAAATTTCCGGATCGTTCACGATTTCCACAAAGTCAGTCGTATGCTGGTCATCCAGGATCTGTTCATCTCTGTGGACCAGGATTTTTTTTATTTTAATCTTCCGCAAAAGCGGAGTTTCAGCCTCTTCAACCAGCTTGACAATGCCGCCGCCAACCACGCCACGGCCTAAGATTGCAATTTGCATACCCGCCTCCGTTGTTTCTAATCTAGGGACACTTGTTTTTGAATTAAAAACATAGTATCATTATCCGCAAGGCCTGACAAGGGAAAAGTTACTTATTATTAAACAAAAATTAAAGCAATATGTCAAAGGAGAATTTGCCATGGCCGACTATTTTTACGTTCATAAAAAGATCCTGCCCAACTATCTGGAGAAGGTCCTAGAGGCAAGGGAAATGCTGGACAGCCGGGAAGCAGCCACCGTCACCGAGGCAACTGAGCGGATCGGCATCTCCCGCAACACTTATTACCGCTATAAAGACTATGTTTTTAGAGCCAAGGACCCTGCAAGGGGCCAGCAGGCGGTCTTGTCTCTGCTTTTAGCTGACCTGCCTGGGGCCCTGTCAGCCGTTTTGACCTGCGTGACCGACCACCGGGCCTCGGTTTTGACTATTTCCCAGGCCATCCCTTTGGCCAGCCACGCCAGCGTCTTGATGTCCCTGGACCTGGCCGGCCTTGAAGGAGACATCAACACCCTTTTGGCTGATTTGAAAAGTCTCCCCTTTGTTAAAAATCTCCAGCTTGCCGGATTAGAATAATAAAAGAGCGCGTCTTCTGGGCGCGCTCTTTTTTGTCTTAATTCATTCTTAGTTTTCCCGGTTTTGCTGGAGGGTGTAAAGGTCATAGTAGTAGCCCTTTTGGGCCAGCAAGTCCTCGTGCTTGCCGTGTTCGACGATTCTCCCCTTGTCTAAAACAATGATCTGGTCAGCATCAGCAATCGTTGACAGGCGGTGGGCAATAGCCAGGGTCGTGCGGCCCTGGCGGAGCTTTTTGAGTCCTGCTTGAATCAAACTTTCTGTTTCCGTGTCCACGTTGGCCGTTGCTTCGTCCAAAATCAAAATCTTAGGATTGGTTACCAGGGTCCGGGCAAAGGAAATCAGCTGTCTTTCCCCGCTGGAGAATTCCGATCCGCCTTCAATGGCCTTGGCATGGTATTTCCCAGGCAATTTTTCGATAAAGCGGTCAGCCTGGACAGTTTTGGCGGCTTCTTCAATCTGCTCATCAGTGATCTTGTCATTGTACAAGCGGATATTGGAAGCCACGTCCCCATAAAACATGAAGGGTTCCTGGAGAACCAGGCCCATTTTTTGCCGTAATTCTGCCTTGGAAAAGTCCCTGATGTCGGTCCCGTCCAAAAGGATCTGGCCCGAGTGAAATTCGTAAAAGCGCATCATGACGTTGATGATCGAACTCTTGCCTGAACCCGTGTGGCCAACGATCCCCAGGGTCTCGCCTGGATTAAGGGTGAAGGAAACATCGCGGAGAACGTCATGCTTGCCGTCATATGAGAATGACACATGCTTAAACTCAATTTTCCCTTCCGTAATCTTGGCGTCGGCCAGCTCTTTTTGCTCAGGCTCGTATTCTTCCTGGTCCAAAATCTTGAAGATCCGCTTGCCAGCCACGATCCCGTCGGTAAAGAAAGTCAGCGAGTTCATCATGTCCGACAAGGGGTTAAAAAAGTTCTGCAAATAGTTTGCAAAAGCATAGATCATCCCGGCCGGGACAAAAGTCGTCCGGAGGGGGTAACCGAACCAGACCAAAACGCAGGTTAAGGCCAGCGAATAGAGCAGGGCCGTAAACGGCGACAAGAGCAGGCCGTTGGTTCTGATCAGCTTGAAGCGGGTCTGCATCTGCTGGCGGTTGATTTTTTCAAAATCATCGTCTATCCGCTTTTCCTGGCGAAACTGCTGGATCACGGAAATTCCGGCAATGCTTTCTTCCAGCTTGGTGTTGATCAAAGAGTTGCGGGCCCGGTATTCGTGGTAGATTTTGGAGTTGACCCGGTTATAAAGCCAGATTGCCCCAACGATAAGTGGAATAAAGGCCGTCACGATCCCCCCGGCCACCGGGTCAGCCATATACATAGCAATCAAGGCGGTTACCATGGAAACGATCCCTAACAGAAAGGCAGAGAAAACCTGCATAAAGTTGCCCAGGGTCATCGTGTCGTTGGTTACCCGGGACAAAATCGACCCGGCTGGAGTCTGGTCAAAATACCGCATCCCCAGGGTGTGAATTTTTGCATAAAGGACCCGGCGGACCTTTTCCAAGGCCTTTTCCCCGGCCAGGGCATAAAGGTATTCATAGGTAAATTGGCAGACCGCCTTAAATACCACGCCAATGCCGTAGATCAAGGCAACATAATAAACCGTGCTGAAGTCAACCTTGCCCGCCTTCAAATAGTGGTCCATGTAATACTGCAGCCAGGTCGGCAAGAGCATATTGATCGCGGAAACTGCCACCATCCCTAAGACGGCAGTCAGTAATTCCCCCTTGTAAAGCCAAACAAAGGTCCAGAGCCGCTTTAAAATCTGCCCCTGCTCTTTGGTCGAAATCGGCTGCTGCCAGACTGACTGGAAGTCCTCATTATTCATCGTCATCTTCACCTACCTCCTGGGCTAATTCCTGCCGCTGCCACATCCGGGCATACCAGCCCCCCTTGGCCAGCAATTCTTCATGCGTCCCTCTTTCTGCCACCTGCCCGTCCTGCATGACCATGATCAAGTCAGCATCCATTACGCTGCTTAAGCGGTGAGCAGCGATGACGGTAATTTTCTTTTCCCGTTCTTGCCGAAGCTTAGTCAAGATCGCCTTTTCAGTTTTGGCGTCAACAGCTGACAAAGCATCGTCCAAAATCAAGATTTCACTGTCATGAAGCAGGGCTCTGGCAATCGACATCCGCTGCTTTTGCCCGCCCGACAGGGAAACCCCGTTTTCCCCGATCATGGTCTCATAGCCATTTGGAAAGGCCAGGATATCGTCGTGAAGGGCGCTCTTTTTAGCCGCCGCTTCGACCTCTACCTGGCTGGTATCCGGCTTGGCAAAGGCAATATTGTCTCTGACCGACATGGAGAAAAGGAAGTTGTTTTGGGGAACGTAAGATATTTCTTTTAAGTAGACGTCCAGGGGAATCTGCCGGATGTCGTGGCCGGCAAAAGTGATCCGGCCCTTGTAGTTATCAAACTCCCGCATCAAAAGCTGGATAATGGTCGTCTTGCCTGAGCCAACCCGGCCAACCAGGCCGATAGTCTGCCCGTTTTTCAAGTCAAAGTCCACTGCCCCCAAGGCAGCCTTGTCTGGTTCATCCGGGTAGGCAAAACTGGTCACGTGATAGCGCAAATCCCCAGTCAGCTTCTGCTCCTTGTCCATTGAATCTGAGTCCACGATCAAAGATTTTTCATTGAGCAGGCTCATAATCCGGTCGTAGCTGGCGCTCCCCCGCTCAAGAACATTAAACAGGTAGCCAATGGCAAACATTGGCCAGACCATGGCCCCAATGTAGGACAGAAAGGAAATCAGCTGGCCCAGGCTGATCGCTTTGCTGAGAACCAGCCGGCCACCGTAGATGATGGTAATGATGTAGGTAATCCCGATGATCATGGTAATCATTGGGTCGTAGAGTGAGTCGATCCGGAAGACCTTTTTATTGATATCTACCGTTTCATAGGTCATCTTGTTAAAAGCTGCCGCATCCTCCTTTCCCTGGCCAAAAGTCTTCAAGACCTTAATCCCAGACAAGGATTCCTGAGTCTTGTTGTTCAAGCGGGAAAAGGCCGCCTGCGAATCCATATAGGCGTCATGCAGGCGATCACCCAGGTAGCGGGCACAGAAGGCCAAAAGGGGCAGCGGCAGCATGGCCGCCAGGGTCAAGCGCCAGTCTACCAGGGTCATCATGGCCAGCAAGGTGGTCCCCCCGGTAAAAATCGCGTCGATCAAAGTCAAGATCCCGTCACCTGCTACGTTCTGCACGGCCTGGACGTCATTGGTTGCCCGGGCCATCAAGTCCCCGGTACGGTAGCGCTGAAAGAAGGTCCGGTCCATCTGCATAAAATGCCAGAAGAGCCGGCCGCGGAGTTCTTTTTCCAAAATCGCCGCTCCGCCGTAAATCTGCTTGCGCCAGAAATAGCGGCAGACATAAAGGGCCAAAGCCGCCAGCAAAATTGCCAGAACATAGCTAAAAAATTGCTGCCAGCTGATTCTCCCCGTATCCAGCTGGTCAGCCATCATGCCCAGGATCCGCGGCGGGACCAGGTTGGCTGCCGAAGTCAGGACTAAGGCCGTGATCCCTAAGGCGTAGCGCTTGCGGTGGGCTTTAAAGAACCAGCCCAGCTTACTGAAAGTATCCATTTTTCCCTCCCTCTTTTATTTGAGTTTTATCTTTTTCTCCTTCTTTTCTAATCCCCCTAGCCCGAAAAAAAAGAGCGCCAGGATTCCCCTAGCGCTCTATGGCTGACTAGACTAGTTCTTGGCTGCCTGGTGCTTGATCATGTTCATCACTTGGTTGACCTTCTTGGCTGAAGGCTTCTGGCCCATTTGTGACATCATGGTTTCAACCATTTCCCGGGTAATCGGGGGATTCTTCTTAAAGTAGTTCTTCATGTAAGTCCGGGCACCGTAAAAACCAGCAACCGCACCCAGAAGAGCTGCCAAAATAATCAAGAAAATCGCCAAACCTAAATTCATTATCGCTAAACCTCCATTGGTCTTAATTTGTTATCCGCCTCAGCGGAGATGCATTCGTTAGTCACACAAATACTATCTTACAAAACTTCAGACCATTTTTAAAGGATAAATCTTATCTGAGAAGCTTTTTCTTCTGAATTTGCTTGGCTTTCTCCGGCGTAACGTCCTTGCCTTGATCGTCCACAATTACCAGGCTGTCCAGCTGCTGCTTGAAACCTGCCCGGAAGTTGGCGATAAACTGCTTGTGCAGTTCTTTGCGTTCAGCCTCTTCAGCCTCCGTCAAGCCGCTTTCCTGCTTCTTCTTGTATAATTCATTGATTCTTTTTCTGACTTGATCTGCTTCTGTCATATATATATCCGCCTTTCTAGTCATAAGAATAGTGTACTCGCTTTGCAAAAATAAAAAAAGTTTTAAGCCTAGAACGCCCGTTTGCAAACTTCCCGAATATTTGCTAAAATAAATAATAATCGACAATAAGATTTTTGACGAAGGAAAAGTAACTATGGCAACTCACGACTCAAAACAATTAGAAATTCTGCAATACATCTACGATACCGTTGAAAACCGCGGCTTCCCGCCGACGGTCCGGGAAATCTGCGCGGCAGTTGGCCTGTCTTCAACCTCCACTGTCCATGGCCATTTGACCAGACTGGAGCGCAAGGGCTACCTCATCAAGGACGCCACCAAGCCCCGGGCTTTGGAAATCACCCACGCCGGCCTTGACGCCTTGGGCATCAAGCCTAAAGACATTCCGGTCATCGGGGTTTGTCCCCCCCGGCCAGCCGATCCTGGCTGTCCAGGACGTGGAAGACTACTTCCCGCTTCCACCGAACCTGGCCAGTGATGCCGGTGAGCTCTTCATGCTCCGGGTACACGGCACCTCAATGATCAATGCCGGTATCTTGAACGGGGACTATGTCATCGTCCGCAAGCAGACCACGGCCCAGAACGGGGAAATCGTGGTCGCCATGACTGATGACGGGGAAGCAACAGTCAAGCGCTTCTTTAAAGAAGACCTCCACTACCGCCTGCAACCGGAAAATGATGCCATGGATCCAATTATCTTGAACCATGTACAAATTTTGGGCAAGGTCGTCGGTCTTTACAGAGCAAATATTGATTAATACAGTATTGCCGGTCAGCAAACTCGATTAGCTCATATTTTTTTGAAAAGATGTTTTGCTTTATGCAAAGCATCTTTTCCTTTTCAACTGTTTTCTGAAAACGGTTGACATTTTCATAGCGTTTTCTATTGCTATTTTCCTGAAACTCCGTTAATCTAATAACTATTCGACAAATTATTAGTTAAAGGAGTTTTCAATTAATGAATATCATCATTGCCTTACTGCCAGCCATCGGCTGGGGGGGTATGCCTTGGGTCGTTCAAAAAGGGCCAAACAGCAAGCCGGCCAACCAGATCTTCGGCGTCGGCATGGGGGCGACTATTGTCGGCATCATCGTGACTTTAATCCAGCATCCGGCCATTTCCATGCCAGTTTTCTTCCTGTCCCTTCTGTCCGGTGCTTTATGGACGATCGGTCAAATCGGCCAGTTCATCTCCTTCACCCGGATCAGGGTCAGCAAGACCATGCCGATCTCAACTGGCCTGCAGCTGGTCGGCAATACCATCATCGGGGCTTTGATCTTTGGTGAATGGAAGACCAGCAACAACTTTATCTTCGGGATCATTGCCCTGGTCATCATCATGGTCGGCGTCATCTTGACCGCCTACACTGAAAAGGGCGACGGCTTCACTCAGAAGACCACCAACAAGGACATCCTCTTCCTGGTCTTGACCACGATCGGCTACCTGGCCTACTCTGCCTTCCCGAAGACGATTACGGCAGACGCTGAATCCATGTTCCTGCCGCAAACCCTAGGGATCCTGCTGGGGTCTGTGATCTACCTGGCTTTCAGCGGCAACAAGGCTGCCTTCAAGGAAAAGGCCAGCTACCTTGACCTCTTTGCCGGCATCAGCTTCGGGATTGCAGCTTACGCCTACATCATCTCCGCTCAAGTCAACGGGGTGACCAACGCCTTCATCTACGGCCAGCTGAGCGTAATCATCTCCACTATCGGCGGGATGACTCTGCTGGGCGAACGCAAGCAAGGCAAGGAACTGGTCGCAACGCTTGCCGGCCTCTGCCTGATCGTTGTAGGCGCTATCCTTTAAATCTAAATCAAAATACTAAAATACAAATAATTTACATGCTAGCTAAAAAGTTAGGAGCATCTGCTCCTAGCTTTTTACTTTTTGTATTAGTTTTTCCGTATTATTGAATCTTAACCTTCTGGCTTTCTGCATGTTTGACGTCAAAGCCGGAGACCTTGCCGAACCACTTCTTGACCAGCTGGTCATATTTTCCGTTGGCCCGCAGCTGCTTTAAGGCCAGATTGATCGCCTGGCGCATTTCGGTCTGGCCCTTTTCAACCCCGATGCCGTATGGCTCCTCAGCTAAAGAGGCCTTGGTCAAGGTGAATTCCGGGGTATCAGCGATCAAACCAGCCAAAATCCCGTTGTCGTCGATCATGACATCCCCTTGTCCGGCCTTTAAGGCGTTGAAGGCTGACCCGTAGTCGTCAAACTGCTTGACTCTAGCCTTTGGAGCCAGCTTAGCCACCTGGTTGGCCACGTCGGTCCCCTTGATGGCAATAACCACGACTCCCTTTTTATTCAAGTCAGCAATGCTTCTGATCTTGCTGGACTTCTTAACGATCATGGATTCGTTGGCGTTAAAGTAAACGTCAGAGAAGTCGATCACCTTCATCCGCTCCTTGGTGATGGTCATGGTTGAAATGACGGCGTCCAGGGAGCCGTTGTGCAAAAGGGTGATCCGGGTCTTTTCCGTGATCGGCCGGAAGACAGCCTTGCTTTTAGGGCCAAGGATCTGCTTGGTGATGGCCGTAGCCAGATCAATTTCAAAACCTTCGATCTTGCCGGTCTTGATGTTGGTCAAGCCGAACAGCTTGGTGTCTGGCCGGACCCCCCAGGTTATCTGCTTAGACTGCTTGGCCCGGGCATAGCTGCTCTCCTGCTTGCTGGAACAGGCGGTTAGGTTGGTCGCTAGCAAAAGCAGCAGACCGCAGGCCAAGGCCT
>OGOF01001193.1_pt1 | contig 16601 bp, 16 predicted proteins | sample 1552621 | NCBI WGS metagenome assembly OGOF01 (sample SAMEA2580156, study PRJEB22360) | human gut metagenome | biome: human gut; feature: human-associated habitat; material: faeces | place: Denmark | collected 2008/2010
TGATGAACTGCTCAATAATCAGCTACAATCGTCATCTTTCTAAGACATGGGGGCCTGTAGCCAAGTTGGTTAAGGCACCGGACTCATAATCCGGCTATCCTGGGTTCAAGCCCCAGCGGGCCTACCATTCAATTCATTCGCGGACGACGACTGCAGCAACGATCGTCCGTCGACGCTTCTTGTTCCGAGCGCGGGAGACCTTCAGCGTCCCGCTCCGGACGCTTCGACGTGTTGTGTTGAAGCCTGTTCCGAGTGTGGCCGCTATTTTGCGGCTTCGCCGTCCCCGCGTTCTCTCTGCCCAAGATATTCGGATGTCTTCTTTCGATCAGTTCGGTCTCGATCCCCGCATTCTTTCTGCCATTGAGCGTATGGGCTACACCCAGCCAACGCCGATTCAGGAAAAAGCTATTCCTGTGGTGCTCATGGGAGGCGATGTGATGGGCGCGGCACAGACCGGGACAGGGAAGACAGCAGGCTATGGACTGCCGCTCATTGCGCGCATTCTGCCCAAGGCGAATACTTCGATGTCGCCGGCTCGCCATCCGGTTCGGGCACTCATTCTGGCTCCCACGCGCGAACTTGCGGATCAGGTTTCCGACAATCTCGTTAAATACTGTGCCGATACGCCGTTGCGCGCCGGCGTGGTTTATGGGGGCGTCGATATTCGGCCGCAGGCCGATATGCTCCGGCGCGGCGTGGAGATCCTCACGGCAACGCCGGGTCGGCTGCTCGACCATGTGCAGCAGCGCTCGGTCAATTTGTCTCAGGTCGAAATTGTGGTGCTTGACGAAGCCGACCGCATGCTTGACATGGGGTTCCTGCCCGATATTTCCCGCATTCTGCAGCTTTTGCCCCAGCATCGACAGAGTCTTCTCTTTTCTGCGACTTTTTCGCCTGAGATTAAAAAGCTCGCCAAGAGCTTCCTCAAGGACAACCCGACAGTAATCGAAGTTGCCCGCGAAAATTCCACTGCTGAGACGGTGACGCAGGAGCTTTTTGCCGTCAATGACCGCGAAAAGACAGATGTGCTCATCGATATGCTTAAGACGCGCGGTCCGGAAGGGACGCCGCTCACGCAGGTGCTCGTTTTCGTCAATGCCAAGATTACCTGTCGTCGTCTTGCACGCACGCTTGAGCGCGTCGGCATCAATGCTGACGCCATTCACGGTGACAAAACGCAGGAAGAACGTCAGGTGGCGCTCGAGGGCTTCAAGAACGGTGCAATCCATGTGCTCGTCGCAACCGATGTTGCCGCCCGAGGTCTTGACATTAAGGAACTTCCTTTCGTTATCAATTACGACGTTCCTTACAGCGCAGAAGATTACGTTCACCGCATCGGCCGCACTGGCCGTGCCGGCGCAAAAGGTGTGGCAACAATGCTTGCTACGCCTGAAGACAAACGTCTCGTTGAAGCGATTGAGGCTTTGACAAAACAGACCTTTAAGCCGATTTCGATTTCGCCGATGCCGCGTACGCGCCGAGGCTCAGGTGCACCCTATCGCCGTGACGACCGCTCGTCCTATGCTGAACGTGTCGATACGCCTGAGGATGAACGTCTTGCGCGTGAACGCGCTCGTGCGTACATGCCGCCTGCGCAGCGTCATCGTGACCCCATTTTCGATATGCCGTATCTGGAAAATCCGCGGGCGACCTCGTCGGCGCAGAAGGCCGATGCGCCGGTCTTTCTTGAGCGGCAAGAAAAGCGTCGTCCGGTTGCGGCGCTGCTGGGCGGCCGCGGTCGTTAAGGTTCATCTATCTTCAGAGGAAACACAAAGCGGTACGGCGATGTTCGGCCGCTTTTTTGTTTGCGAATATTGAATGAAAAAAAGCCGGTGACAGCTGTGTCAACCGGCTTTTAGCATGGTGATTGAAAATGGATCGGTTAGGTCATCGGAACAATGCCGCGGCCGAAGAAATAGCTCACCAGAACACCAATGATAACGGCGATGAAATTGAGCCAAATGCCAGCCTTCACCATGTCGCCGATGCGGATGCGTCCGGTACCGAAGACAATGGCGTTCGGGGGTGTGCCCACAGGCATCATAAAGGCACAGGACGCTGCAAAGACCGTGGCAAAGAGAATCGGCTCAGGGTTGAAGTGCAGGCTTCCCGCTGCCGCGTCGATCACCGGCATCATGGTTGCTGCCAACGCCGTATTGGAGGTGACCTCAGAGACGAAGGTGACGATTGTGGAGACGCCAAACATCATGGGCAGTTCGCCGATCCCTTCAAAGACCTGAGCTTGAGCACCGATGAGGGAAGCGACGCCGGTTGACTGAATGGCTGCGGCCATAGACAGACCGCCGCCGAATAAAAGCAGCACGTCCCAGGCTACGACATCCTTGGCGCTGTTCCAGTCGAGCGCATGAATGCCGCGCTTCGGATCAACGGGAATGATGAAGAGCAAAACGCCTGCGAGCATGGCGATGACTTCTTCAGTCAGGGGTTTGAGCGGTGTTGCACCGCCAATTTCCAGGCCGCGCAGAAATGGTCCAAAGATCCATAGCAGTGTGGTTCCAGCAAAGACGCAAAGGACGATTTTTTCCCCTCGGCTCATGGGTCCGAGCTTTCTCAGTTCATTGCGAATCCACTCGCGGCCGCCGGGAATCCCATCCATCTTGACCGGAAAAAGCACGTTGAGAAGCAGGAAGGTTGCGGGGAGAAGCAGGAGTGTCACCGGAAGGGCAACCTGCATCCAGTCAAGGAATGACACTTCCGTATGGTAGCGGTCGGCAACAAAGCGCGCGAAGATACCGTTGGGGGGCGATCCGACCAGCGTGGCCATACCGCCGATTGAGGCCGCGTAGGCAATAGAGAGGAGGACGACTACACCAAAGTTTTTTTCGTCCGGCGTGATTTCCGGACTTTCTTGTGTTGAACGAATGACACCCATTACCGCGATGGCGATTGGCACCATCATCGCTGCGGTAGCCGAATTGGAAACCCATGCGGAAAGGAATGCTGTCGAGATCATCAGCCCGAAGATGATCTGCTTGGGTTTAGTGCCGAAGATCGAGATGGTTGCCAGTGCGATGCGTCGATCCAGATGCCAGCGATGAATGGCCGCAGCAATCAGAAAGCCACCTAAAAAGAGGAAGATAGTCCCGGAGGCATAGTGCCGCATTGTATTGACGGGAGTGGCTACTTCAAGGAGCGGATAAAGGACGATGGGGATCATCGCTGTCACAGCGATGGGGATTGCTTCAGTGAACCACCACACAGCCATTAGCGTTGTGACGGCGGCGCAGGCTTTGCCGGCGTGCGTGAAAGGGACGGTCTGGCCGGAGGCGTTCACAAACTGATCGGGCATCAGGTAGTAAACAATAACGGCAAGAATGGGGCCGAGAATAAAGGCCCAGATCTTCGTCTGGTTCGACATGGCGTCGATCGAGACGGATGATGATTGGAGTGGCATGGGTGTCGCTCCTTGATTATTGTCAAAGTGGAGGAAATCTTCTTTACAATCCTATCAGGAGTTTGTCAACTGACAAGCGAAGAGCCGTGCTTTATTTCACTTAGGCTACTGAAATGAGATCTGTTAGATGATCAATTAATTGATGTTTATGAAAAAGATAGAAAATGAGGACTATCGAGAATAAGGAAATATTCGTAGCGTATTTTGGGAGGTTTCCAGCTCAAAAGTCGTTTTGAGACTTGCATAATCGGTTTCAGAGGCATAAGCTTTGTCTTCACAGCATGAAGAGAGGTAATCCAGTAAGGGTTTACCCGCCAACCTGCCTTCTCGGGCAAGGTGGTTCGGAGCTGCATCGGAGCCCACCTCCCTGCAGTCCCATGCGGCCGAGAGCCTCTGAGAGAGGTTTCAGCAGTCGGTAAAGAGAGCGAGATCTTCAGTCTCAGTGTCCCCATCATCATCAATCTAAGGGACGAAGAGACTTCCGCCAGAGTGGTGCTCCCGCGGGGAGCCGCCCTGAGACATCAGGGAATGCGGCCTGCCTGCGCTTCAAAATTCAGAGAGTATTGTTCAGAAGTGCGGTGTTGGCTTTTCCTCAGGCGGAATTGTTCCGGATTGCCGAGTTCTGGTCGCAAAAGATCAGACATCGGCTAAAGAGGAGAAGAAATGATGTCCAACCGTTTGACGATCAAGGGTCAGGTCACAATTCCCAAGGCTGTTCGCGATTTTTTGGGTCTGCAGGAAGGCGGCTCGAGCGTTGAATTCACTATCAATGATGACGGTTCCGTTACGGTTCGTAAGGCCTGCGCAGCAGCAGAGCACACGACTGCGGAGTCCGTGCAGACCGCATCGGCTTCGCCCGTGCGTTCACGTCTGCAGCGGCCAACGCGCGGCTTCCGCGCTTCCGCTCCCCGCGCAGCTTCACATTGCGGCGTGTTGGCACTGCTCGCCGGCGGTATTTGATTGGTTGCCCAAGTGAATGGGATGAGAGCAGTGCAGTAGCAAAAGCGGAGTGCTGCAGGCTAACGTTCTGACCGAAAGAAATCAAAAAACGAGAGGCGCTTCTTTTAAGGAAGCGCCTCTCGATGTCTCTGGACAAAGAACAGAGCTCAGGACTGTTGATTTTTGTCGGAGCTTGACGGCTCATGTTGAGCGGCAATGGACTCGCTGGAACTCAAGCTGCCGGCAGACTGCGCCGTTTCTTGCGGCGTTTGGCCGTTGGTTTGCTCGGACGATTGCGGAAGGGCTTCTTGGCTCTTTTCTTCTTCCTTTTCCAGTTTGAGCGCAGCTTTGTCTTGTTCCTTCAAGGCTTTCTTCAAGGTTGAGCGCTGGATTAACGGGAACTGTACTTTAACAAGGAGCCCGTGCGGCAGTGCGTCGCCCAGCACAACTGTGCCGCCGGAACGACGGACGATGCGGTCGACGATGGCCAGACCAAGACCCGATCCTGTTACGCCGCTGCGGGCAGATTCGCCGCGCTCAAAGGGGCGCATCACACGCGCACGCTGACTTTCCGGCAAACCCGTACCCTGGTCGGCGACGTCGAGTTCTGCGGTTTGGTTGTCGGCGCTCTTTTTCACCGTCATAGTGAGACGAAGCTTCCCGTCGTCACTGCGCCCATATCGCTGTGCGTTGACGATTAAGTTCTGGACAGCACGCGAGAGCTCCAGCGGGTGTGCCATCACGAAAACGTCAGGTGCGAGCTGCGTGGTCACTTCCATGGTCGGGTCGGCATCAATACGGGCATTGTGGATGGCCGTTTGAACCGCTTCGCTGAAGTTCACCATCACCTGTTCTTCGTTGGAGCGGCGGGCATAAGCGAGGAATTGGTTGACGATGTTTTCCATTTGCTCAAGGTCACTCACCATGGCCTCACGGGAGTCCTCTGGCAGATGGGAAGCCAATTCAATTTCCAGACGCAGGCGTGTGATCGGCGTACGCAAGTCGTGAGAGACGCCGGCCAAAAGCAGTTCGCGGTCGGCCTCCATGTGCGCGAGATCTTCCACCATACGGTTGAAACTCACATTGACTGCCTGAATCTCAGAGGTGGAAGCGTCTTCTGGGAGCGGTTCCGGTTTGATGCCTTTACTCACTTGATTGGCAAAGTCGGACAATTTGGCAAGGGGCTGCACCACATGACGAGCAAGCAGTGTGGCGCCAAAGAGCGAAGCCAGCCCAGCGGCCACAGCCCACCATAGCCAGGCAGTGCCATACGGGGGATCCAGCACGTCGTCCTTGGTTTGAAGCCAATACTGGTCGCCGTCAATGTCGAAGGTTACCCAGAGACCGGGATTGCCGTTCACGGAGGTCGCCAGAATTGTCTCGGGTCCCAGCGAACTTTTCACCATTTGATCAATCAGACCATTGAAGCTTTCTGAGGGCATCTTGGTGATCGTATCGGTGGGGTCGCGAGGAGAAATGAGCACCCCTTCGCGCACGGCCAGCATTTTCAAAAGATCGACGCGGTAGAGCGGATCGGCCGTGACGAGGGCGTACTTCGTGAGGTTGACAGTCGAAACGATGTGTTGCGCAACCCCTTGTGAATAGGGCAGTTCAGAAAGTACGCGAAAGCTTTGTAGCCAGCCGATGACAGAAAAGAAGAGCAGGCCGCAGAGCAGGAGAAACGTGCGCCAGAAGAGACTCGGCCGCCGTGTTTTGAGTTGAGAGATCCAGGCCAAAGCGGACTCCTCGCGTCAGAAGGTGAAAAAAGAAGGCGAAGGAAAAAGTTTAGCCATTTGGCAGATGCCGCGGGCGATGAGATTGCCTTCACTAGAGAGCTCTAAGCGCAAACAGGCCCGTGCGGGCCTGTTTGAGAGACGGTCTGTCGAACGCTCGCTTGCGTAATTAAGCGTGACCGTCCGGGATAAAGACGTATCCCAGTCCCCAGACTGTCTGCAGATAGCGGGGCTTCGAGGGATCGGGCTCAAGGAGCTTACGCAGACGCGAAACCTGAACGTCAAGGGAACGGTCAAAGGCTTCATATTCACGGCCGCGAGCCATTTCCATGAGCTTGTCGCGTGAGAGCGGCTGACGGGGATGGCGGGCAAAGGCCTTAAGCACAGCGAATTCACCGGTTGTGAGCGGCACAATTTCGCCGTTCTTTTTGAGAACACGGGTGCCTAGATCCAGTTCAAAGTCGCCGAACTTCACCACTTCATTTTCCATTGAAGGGGCGCCTGGAGCGTCCTGACGCGGACGGCGGCGCAATACGGCGTGGATGCGGGCAAGCAGTTCGCGAGGATTAAAAGGTTTTCCGAGATAATCGTCAGCGCCGAGCTCGAGACCGAGAATACGGTCGACGTCTTCTCCTCGGGCCGTCAGCATGATGACCGGCGTCATATCCTTTTCAGCGCGCAGACGCTTGAGGATGGCCAGACCGTCTTCCCCCGGCATCATCAGGTCCAGAATCAGCACGTCGAAGTGTTCGCGCACCCAAAGGCGCTTCATAGCTTCGCCGTTTTCGCTGACGAGGACGTTGAAGCCATTTTCGCCGAGATAGCGGCGCAACAGGTCTCGTAGACGGGGGTCGTCATCGACAATGAGAATTTTGGGAGTGCGTTCAACCACTTTGGGCTCCTTGGACCGACTTCTTTAATAAATCTATCAAGAAGTGGCGGATGATTTGCAGATGCATGAATTGTTTCATCAGAAACGGCTTTGCGCCACCCTCTGGCAATCGAGAGTTACAAATAGGCGCCTGTGCTTTCGAATTGCAAACTTTTGCGCTGTTTTTGGTGTTGGCAGGTATGGAACAAGCTAGTCTTCAAGAAGAATAGTCGGACTTGATAACTATGAAGAAGGGTAGAAACGGCGGGGTGAATGGTTCATGTTGAGACAATATATGTCGCTTTGACGTGATTGAATCAGTCGATCCAACAGTGATCCCAAGGCAATGTTCTGTCACGCTTTCGAACGCTTCGCTTCAGCTTCTCACTAGAGCGCACTGATATATTCCAATCAAAGAGAAGACCCTGAATACGTGATCTTCGTCAGCAGGCCTCCCATAGAGGCATCTACTTCGCGAAGCTCCGCAATCCTCGTAGAGAGGCGTTGATTTTATGCTTCATCATCATTCCTGCAGTACGCTTGTGCTGGCTTGTTGTCTCGCTGCAAGCGGAGCGGCTTCGGCTTGGCCGGATCCGGCCAATTTGGGCAGCAAGACTGCTGGTTCGGACGGCTGTGAACCCGCCAGTACGCCGTGTTTGCAGCTCTGGAGTGAAATGTCTGCTCAGGAGCGTGCAAAGCTTTGGCCGTATCTGGACGAAGCTTCAAAGACTTCTTATTGGCGAGGGCTGAGCAATGAAGAGCGAAACGAACTTCGCTCTTATATGAGTGCAAGAGATCAAGAGGCGCTTCGCCGTCGTTTTTCGCTTGATGCCCGCGGCGACGGCGGTCAGGTGAAGCACCCTAAGCTCTGCCGCGAAGACATGCGCTTGATGCGAGAGCAAATTATGGAAGTGCACATGCAGCACCTAGGAAGTGCCGATCGACGCCATGGGGCGAAGGATCTCAATGCCCCCGGGCACTGAGACAGGCCATTCAATGAACTTGGCAGCCGTTGCGCTCATGAGCTGCTGCGCAATAAAGGCTCATACTTCTTCGAATTTTTTGACGCCGTTGGCGGCGGCTTCAATCACCGCCAGGCAGAGGTCTGCAGCTGCATCACGCTTATGCGCCAGTGCATTGCGTTCAATATAGGCGAATCGCAGCAGAAATCCCGTAGCAGCTTCGACGGCTGCATGTGATGCGGGAGTGTCGGGAAGCTTCAGCAAATCGAGAATCCGACCCGAAAAAAGGCTGGCAGATGCGTTAAACCGTTCCCGCAAAAGCGGTTTGATGTCTGGTGCATTATGAAGCAGTGAAAAACCGTCAGCGCGTTCAGCCGTAAAGTCGAGAAATGCACAAATAAGTCTGCGCAGTGTCTCGCGCGGCGCTTCGCCGGTGAGCGGCTTTATTTCAGCGGCGCGCGCGGCCAGAATCTCACCTTCGGCAACGAGGAGCGCTTCAAGAAGCGATTCATGGTTCTTAAAGTAGTGATAGACCAGATTCCTCGAAATGCCGGCCTCTTGAGCAACATCGGCCAGCGATAAATCAAATGCGCCGTTTCTGACGCAGCATCGGCGGGCGGCTGCAAGAATGGCCTGCCGGCGTTCTTGCGGCGAAAGCCGAGTGCGCGGGCGGGTGGATGAAGTTTCGCAGGATGGTGTCATGAAGGCTGAAGCGGCGTAAAAGGAGAAAACTGTTCAGATACTGAAGCAGGACAAGAGTCGCCGATCAAATCGGTTTAACAATTGAATTTCTTATTATCCTGCAGGCGCGGTGAGCAGACCAAATCGGCCTGAGTGAACAAATGCCCCGACCGTATAATTGCAGCTGTTCCCAGACTTTAAAGGGACGGTTTATGTGTTGAACCGCAGCCCGAGCTTTCCATGACTGACACCTTGATTCCTCATATTCTGGCGCTTGATACAGCGCAGGAAGACTGCGGCGCTGCGATTCTTCTTGCGGACGGTTCGCTTTTCATGCATGTGGAGCACGTAGGCAGCCGCCACAGCGAACGACTGCTGCCGATGGTGCGGGATCTCATTCATGAAGCCGGTATTGAAAAGACGGATTTGGGATTGATCGCGTTCGGCGAAGGACCGGGAAGCTTTACCGGACTGCGCGTCGCCTGCGGTGCGGCACAAGGACTCGCCTGGGCGCTTGAAGTTCCGGTGGCGCAAGTCTCCAACTTGGAAGCGCTGGCTGAATGGCTTCGAGAGACTCATTTGGAGGCTGCTCGTCCGGGAACCCGCATTGCGGTTTTAAACGATGCCCGCATGCACGAGTGCTATGCCGGGATGTGGCGTGTGCCCGCCGCTGCAGAGGATCGCCTCGAGCGGCTGGGGGGGGCCCGGCCATCGTCGAGCGGCTGGATGGTCCCGTATTGGTTGCGCCCGAAGATGCTCAGACCTATCTGGAGCGTTTTAAAGCAGATATGCTCTGCGGCAGCGGTTCCAAGGTGTATTCGGAGGCAATGAAGATCAGGAGCGATGGCGGCATCCGCATGGTTAATGCGGCGGATTCGCGTCCGGACGCTATTGCACGCATTGCCCGCCGTATGGCGCTTTCGGGCGGCACCATTCGTCCCGAACTTGCTCATCCCGTCTATGTTCGCAACCGCGTGGCGCTGACGATGGCCGAACGTGCGGCAGGGGAGCGTTTGTGACGACGGCTCCGGCGCCGAATCATTTTTCTGGCGGCCGTCCGCTGAGCGGTCGATCGGATCTCATCGTGCGCGCAATGCGTCCAGACGATGTCGAAACACTGGCTCTATTGGAGGGGCGGGTGGAAGAGTCGCCTTGGAGTGCCGGGAACTTTTTGGATTCGCTCAATACGGGACACCTTTGCCTCGTTGTTCAGTCCGCTTCTGCCTCGGCGTCCGAAGCGGGCTTGGCCGCATGGGCGGTGGCGAGTCTCGTACTCGACGAAAGTGAACTCCTTATCATCGGTACTGCACCCTCCATGCAGCGTCAAGGCATTGGCCGTGCGCTGCTTGCTGAACTAGAAGCCGAGCTCGCGCGGCGCGGTGCATCGTCCCTCTATCTGGAGGTGCGCGAAAGCAATATCCCGGCACGCCGTCTCTATGAGCAGAACGGATTTGTTGTCGTCGGCCGACGCCGAGGTTATTACCGCCATCTGAGCGGTCGGGAAGATGCCGTGCTGATGCGCCGCGAACTTCCGGGAGCCTCTAAAACGCCGGCAGCGTTAATCGTTGAGGAGGCACTATGACGCAAGAGCTTCAGCAGCCTGCCTTCAGCCGAGAATCGATAGAAATGCTCGATGCCATGGGACTCGGGCCCGTATGGCTTCTGCGTGATTCGATGGATCCGCTGGTGCCGACAGGGGCTTTGCGGCCTGCCGGGCGGCCGCAGTCCCCATCACCGAAACGATCTGCTGTGCCGGCACGGGCTGAACTCACTGCAGCAAAAACGGGAAGTCTCCCGCAGGCTCCTCAATCTGCTCGGGCGGCACAGACTTCCACAGCTTCTCCGACTGTACCCCAGGCAGATGCACAGCCGGCGGTCGGCATGAGTACGGAACTTCTGAACAAAATTGCTTCGGCCGATTGGCAGGCGCTGCAGACACTTTCGCAGCACTGTACTGCTTGTGCGCTTTCTGCGATGGGCCGTCAACATGTTGTCTTCTCCGACGGCGGACCCGGACCTAAACTCGTTGTGGTGGGAGAGGCACCGGGGGCAGAGGAGGATCTTCAGGGCATTCCTTTTGTCGGCAAATCCGGCAAGCTCCTGACCGCCATGCTTGATTCGCTCGGACTGGTACGCCGACGCGACTGTGTGATTTTGAATGTGCTTAAATGCCGCCCGCCGCGCAACCGAAATCCTCAGCCCGAAGAGATTGTTTGCTGCGGACACTGGCTTGCCCGGCAGCTTGAATTGCTCAAGCCCGATGTGCTTTTCCTCGCAGGGCGATTTGCCATTTCGTCGCTTCTGAAGCCTGCTGATGAAATGTTTTCGATCTCTAAGATGCGGGGGCGCATTCATCTGGCGCAGCTTCCCGATGGACGGCAGGTGCCGGCGGTTGCGACCTACCATCCCTCCTATTTGCTTCGATCGCCGGCAGCCAAGTCCAAGGCTTGGGAAGATCTGCTGCTGCTCAAGGCGGCGATGAAGCAGGCAGGGCTGACGCTGCCTGTTCGGGAAAAGCATTGGGATTAAGCCTATTGAGGCTGCGGTTTCAAGTTCTTTTTTGCAGTCCTCTTCGTTTGCAGCGACCAATTTGCTGCTTCCTCATCCAGACGGTCGAATGCGGATGATGCAGGTTTATGCCTATAGTTTGTGCGTCGGGCGAGTATACTCTGAACGCTGAGGCTTAAAGTTGCCGAGCTTGACAGGATGACCTTTGCTTCTGCCTTTGATCTCCCTAAAGAGGAATACGAATTCAAATGACTTCGTCCAATGACGTTTTCCCTCGAAAAGCGGACCCCCGCAGTGTGCCTTCAACCCCAACGTATGATGAGGCGCTGCGAATCTGCGGCCGCGAAGCGGCTGTGACGTTCATTGCCGCTTTGGGGCTTTTTGCTTTCTTCTGGGGGAGCATTGCGCTCTTTAAAGATGTTCATGAACGTTTTTGGGGGCTGCCGCTGTGGTTTTGGGTCGCCGTCTGCGGCGGGTATGTGCTCTCAGTGCTGGTGGTGATGTTCATTGTGAAGCGGTATTTCAAGGCGATGCCGCTTGATATGGTGCCCGAGGAGAGGGCGTTTGCCGGTAATCACGAAGACTCTTCAGCAGAAAAGGCAGCGCAATGACCAGCCGGACAGTCCTCATTTTCATTCCGATCCTGCTCTTCTTCGCAGCGCTTGCGGTGACTGCGGTGTGGACGGAGCGGCGCCGCAGCCGAGAAAAAGAAAAGCAGCGCTTTGCCGACGAGTATTTTTCCGGTGTTGTGCTCGCAATGACTTTAGTAGCCACTTACGGGTCCGTCAGCTCGTTTGTGTCTGGTCCGGGTATCGCCTGGAAGCTTGGGCTTGGCTGGGTAGTTTTTGCTGCGCCACAGATCATTGCAGGGTTTTTTATTTTGGGTCTCTTAGGTAAAAAGATGGCGCTGGCATCCCGAGCCTCCGGCGCAATTACCGTAACGGGGCTTCTTGAGGTGCGCTTCGGCAGCCGTGCATTGACGGTGCTGCTGTCGCTTGCATTGCTTATCTGCTTTTGCGCCATGATGACCGGACAGTTCATCGGCGGCGCTGCGATCTTTGCGGAGGCGGCCGGCATTGATCCCGTTTTGGGGCTTCTGCTGTTTGGCCTCCTAACTGTTTTCTATACGACCTTCGGCGGCTTTCGAGCGGTTGCATGGACTGACTTTGTTTGTGCAGTCCTGATGATTGTCGGCATGGTGATGCTGGGGTGGGCCGTCATCGGGGAGGCTGGCGGACTGACTGCCGCTATGGAGCGTGCTGCTGCCGCCCAACTTGCAGATCCGTCAGCGGATTTGTCTTCGAGCCCCATTTTTTCACCCAATGCCAATGGCGCACTTCCCTGGACGCTGTTGTTTTCGGCCTGGATTTTGGTGGGTTTCGGAACGGCAGGGCTGCCGCAGTCGGCTGTGCGGTGCATGAGTTACCAGTCTTCTGCAGACCTTCATCGCGCGATGATCGTGAGTACGATAGTGTGCGGCGCACTGATGATCGGCATTACCGTAATCGGTGTTTTTGCGCGCGGGCTGCCTGACTTTGATCTTGCAGGCGCATCCACGGATCACGTCGTGCCGCGCCTCATTACTCAGCATCTCACGCCGATAGAGGCCGGTATAACCTTGATCGGCCCGCTGGCAGCCACCATGTCGACAGTGAGTTCGCTTTTGATCGCAGCCTCATCGGCGGTTGTGAAGGATTTGCTTTTGGCAGCACGTCCGGAGCTTGAACATCAGCCTAAGGTCCTTCTGCGCATTTCGCGCTGGGCAACGTTGGTGCTGGGACTTGCCGCCATGGCGGCTGCCGCTCGTCCCTTTGATCTCATTGCCTGGATCAACATGGGCAGCTTCGGAGGATTGGAAGTTGCCTTCTTATTCCCATTAGTCTTGGGACTTTTCTGGCGGCGAGCCACAGCCAAGGGATGCGTAGCCTCGATCTCGGTTGGGCTCATGCTCTATGCGGGACTGCTGCTTTTCAAGCCCAACCTTTGGGGATTCCATGCAATCGTTCCGGGGCTCTTTGTGACTGCAGTGGTCTTTGCCCTAGTGAGCTTGCTCACGAAGCAGCACCCCAACGCCAAACTCAGATACTTCTTTCCCAAACCGCGGGCGCCTAAAGCTGCCGGCGGCTGGACGTGCGGCAAATAAAATGCGCCGTCTTGAGGCGTTCAAAGGATCAAGACGGCGCTGATGCCTGACGGATGCAGCCGCTTTGCGTTTCATCTAAGAGCGGTGGCGGCTTTCATTTCTTTAACAAATGCGGTGAGGCGCTCGAGCATCACAGGGACATTGCTGAGGTTCTCCGTGATCACCTGAGCAACGGCAGATCCGGCAATGGCGCCGTCTGCACCTGCTTCAAGCGCAGCACAGACATGTTCAGGGCGCGATACGCCAAACCCCAAAAGCAATGGCGCCGAGCCGGCAGCGCGAAGTGCAGCAATTTCGGCTTCACCGGGACGCCCGGCAGTTTTATCCGTACCAGTAATGCCTGCGCGGGAGAGGAGATAAACATATCCCGTAGAGCGCTGAGCGACTTCTTTATAGAGGTCCGGAGTACCGTTGGGCGGTGCGATGGCAATCAGATGAATGCCGTGCGCTTTGGCGGCAGCGTCCCATTCAGGTTCGGCTTCGCGCATTGAAATCGGAACGTCAGGGATAAGCACAGCATCAACGCCGGCATCCTTGGCGGCCGCAAAGAAGTTTTCGACGCCGGGCGCTGTCACGAGGTTTACATAGAGCATAAGGCTCACTGGAATATCCGGGTGTTTTGCGCGGAACGCTTTGATAATTCCCAGACATTTGGCGGTCGTTGAGCCCGCTGCGAGTGCGCGCTGAGCTGAAGCTTCAATGACCGGACCGTCTGCGCAGGGGTCGGAAAAAGGAATGCCGAGTTCAAGTGCATCGGCTCCGCCGGCTGCTAACGCTTCCAAAATTTGGGACGAGATTTCCGGTGTTGGATCGCAAAGATTGACAAAGGGGACAAAGGCGCCTTCCTTCTTTTGTGCCAGCACGGCAAAACGTGCAGCGAAACGGTCTGACTGCGTCATGAGAGGGAATCCTTGAAAAATTTGGGTTGAATTCATTTCGAGAGATATATCGGGTGATCAGCCTTCCAGGACGGCCTGGGCAGCATCGGCGGCAAGACGGCCGTTCACAAAAAGTCCCTCGTCTTCCAAACGCTGCGAGACCTGAAAGATATCCTTATCGCCGCGGCCGGAGAGATTGACGACAAATTTTTGCTCGCGTTCAGGATTTTGACGTGCCAGCTTGAGGGCATAAGCGAGTGCGTGAGCGCTTTCCAGAGCGGGAATAATGCCTTCGCGCTGGGAAAGTTCAATGAAAGCGGACAGTGCTTCACGATCTGTGATGCCGTGATATTCAGCTCGGCCGATTTCCTGCAGGTGAGCGTGTTCGGGTCCTACGGATGGAAAGTCGAGCCCGGCTGATATAGAGAAAGATTCTTCAATCTGACCGTCCGGCGTCTGCATGTTGTAGGAGCGGGCGCCAAAGAAGATGCCGGGCGTCCCTTTTTCAAGCGTGGCACCATGATCCGGTGTATCAAGACCGCGTCCGGCAGGTTCAACACCGATCAGCTTGACGCTCTTATGCGGTACGAAATCGGTAAAAAGGCCAATCGCGTTTGAACCGCCTCCCACGCAGGCGATGACGGCATCGGGCAGACCGCCCTCGAGTTTGGCAAACTGGGCACGAGCTTCTTCACCGATGATTTTCTGGAATTCACGCACGATGGTGGGGAAGGGATGCGGACCCGCGGCGGTGCCAAGCATGTAATGCGTATCGGCAAAAGAACCAGCCCAGTCACGAAGAGCAGCATTGCAGGCTTCTTTAAGCGTGCTGCGGCCGTTATGTACCGGCACAACCTCGGCGCCCATCAATTCCATACGGAAGACATTGGGTTTTTGCCGTTCAACGTCTTTTGCGCCCATATAGACGCGGCACTTGAATCCAAGCAGCGCACAGGCAATAGCGGTGGCAACGCCGTGCTGCCCGGCACCTGTTTCGGCAATGATTCGGGTCTTGCCCATGCGGCGGGCCAGAAGCGCTTGACCTAGCACTTGATTGGTCTTGTGTGCGCCGCCGTGAACCAGATCTTCGCGTTTGAGATAGATCGTGGTTTTGGTGCCTTGTGTCAGGTTGCGGCACTTTGTCAAAGGTGTCGGACGACCGGCATAGTCAGTGAGCAGTGTGTGAAGTTCCTGTTGGAATGTCGGATCATCCTTGGCGGCGATGAAGGCTTCTTCGAGCTGATCAAGAGCGGGAATAAGGATTTCCGGGACGAACTGGCCGCCGAATCGGCCGAAATAAGGGTTGAGCTTCATGATGGACTGTCCGTTGTAAATGAGAGTTCTGTATAGAGCTGGACTCACAATCAGTGGTGAGGCTTCGGCGCAGGAATGCCGCGGAGAGCGGCAAAGGCCGAATGAATTTTTTCGGCTGATTTAATGCCCGGCACCTCTTCAACGCCGGAATTGAAATCAAAGCCCGCAGCGCCGGTAAAGGCTGCTTCGGCTGCATTGACGGGCGATAACCCCCCAGCGAGCAAAATCTGGGCAAGTACTTGGGGATCCGTTTGGAGTCCTTCCAGCACGGTGTGATCAAAAGTCGTTCCGGTGCCGCCGGAGCCAGAGGCATTGGCAGCATCAAGGAGCACGTTGGCTGCGCCGGCGTCCAGAAGGCTGCGAACTGCTCTGAGAAGGTGAGCATCCGTTTCGTCTGCGCGGCGGCACTGAATGCTTACGCCAATGACGGGTACGAAGGCCGTGTTGGGATGTGAGTGAACAAGGTTTTCGAGTGCTTCTGCGGAAAGCGTTCCATGGATTTGGATGCGTTCAGGGGCAAATGTTTGCAGGATAGTTGGAATCTGAGAAAGTTCGGCGGCGTCGATTACTGCACAAATCGCTACGGGCAGTTGGAAGCGTTGAGCATTGTCTCGGATGGCTTTTGCCAGTCGCTTCGCCTCCGAGAGGACAACACAGCGCTTTGATCGTGCCGCGAGGATGATTCCAACCGTTAAACCCCCCGCCTCAGCAGCGGCCATTGCATCTTCTGGGCGCGTAATGCCGCAGACTTTTGAATGACCGAACAACAGTTCCCGCACAGCCAGAGACAAGTTGGAGGCTTGCGACAGGGCCGAGCCGCAAAGGAACGCATTTAACCGCGGAGCTGCTGCGACGGCTTTTGCAATGGCGGTGAAGGACGTATAGCCTGATTCAGCAACCAGTACGACATCCGCAGGCAGATCGCCGGTTAATTCTGACGCTATATTCGGCGCGCGGTTGACATCTACTTCGAGCGTACGAAGATTGCGGTTATTGATGCCGATTATTTTGGCACCGAGCTCAAGCGCCACGCGAGCTTCTTCAACGGATGAGGCTTCGGTAAGCACCTCAAGTCCGAGTGCTTTGGCTTTGACTGCCAAGTCTCGGTAACCGTCAGGGGCTAATACCGAAAGCATCAAGAGGACGGCATCGGCTCC
>OGOF01001214.1_pt1 | contig 16406 bp, 12 predicted proteins | sample 1552621 | NCBI WGS metagenome assembly OGOF01 (sample SAMEA2580156, study PRJEB22360) | human gut metagenome | biome: human gut; feature: human-associated habitat; material: faeces | place: Denmark | collected 2008/2010
GACAAAAAGACCAAGAAGATTAAGAGGCAGCGAAAACCTTCGTAAGATGGTACGAGAGACAAGAATGGATAAATCTTCTCTTATGTATCCCATGTTTGTGATGGAGGGAGAAAACAAGGAAGAAGAAATTCCGTCCATGACCGGACAGTACCGCTATAGCCTGGATCGTCTTCCCTATAAACTGGAGCAGCTTTCCAAAGCAGGTGTTGGCAGTGTAATGTTTTTTGGTATTCCTGACCATAAGGATGAAGTGGGCAGCGGCGCCTATGATCCGGAGGGAATTGTTCAGAGAGCTCTTCGCATTGCAAAAGAGAAATTCCCGGAACTTTATTATGTAACAGACGTATGCATGTGTGAGTACACTTCCCATGGACACTGCGGCGTTCTCTGCGGCCATGATGTGGACAATGACAAAACACTGGATCTTCTTGCAAAAACAGCACTTTCCCACGTAGAGGCAGGAGCGGATATGGTAGCACCTTCCGATATGATGGATGGCCGTGTTGCAGCAATCAGGGAGTGCCTGGATAAAGCCGGACATTATACAACTCCGATTATGTCCTATGCGGTAAAATATGCTTCCGCATTTTATGGCCCGTTCCGTGAAGCGGCTGATTCTGCTCCGTCTTTTGGTGACAGAAAGAGTTACCAGATGGACCCGCACAACAGCAGAGAAGGCCTGAAAGAAGCCCTTACAGATGTTGAGGAAGGCGCAGACATCATCATGGTAAAACCGGCTCTTGCATATCAGGATATGATCTGGCAGGTAAAGGAAGCCACCAATGTACCAGTTGCGGCATACAGTGTCAGTGGTGAATATGCCATGGTAAAAGCTGCAGCCGCAAATGGCTGGATTGATGAGGAAAGAATCGTAGGCGAGATGGCTACCGGAGCATTCCGTTCCGGCGCACAGATCTATCTTACCTACTATGCAGAACTTCTGGCAAGACTTATGGATGAAGGGAGAATCGGCTGATGGGTTTATCAGAAGAATTATTTGACAGAGCGGTAAAGGTAATTCCGGGAGGAGTAAACAGTCCTGTACGTGCATACGGTGCTATCGGTATTGCACCGAGATTTATCGACCGTGCAGACGGATGCCATATTTATGATGTTGATGGAAAAGAATATGTGGATTATATCGATTCCTGGGGACCGATGATCCTGGGCCATAATTTTCCGGAAGTAAAAGAAAGTGTGCTGAAGGCGTGTGAAAAGGGCCTCAGCTTCGGATGCGCAACTGCAATCGAAGTGGAGATGGCTGAGTTCATCTGTGACCATATTCCACATGTGGATATGGTGCGTATGGTAAATTCCGGTACAGAAGCTGTTATGAGTGCAGTCCGTGTTGCCAGAGGATTTACAGGAAAGAATAAGATCATTAAATTTGCAGGATGCTATCATGGACACAGTGATGCCATGCTGGTAAGTGCAGGCTCCGGTGTGATGACAAGCGGTGTTCCGGACAGTGCCGGTGTTCCTAAGGGATGCACAGAGGATACCATGACTGCTGTTTATAATGATCTGGACAGTGTACGTGCACTGATGGAGCAGGCTGACGGACAGACTGCTGCTGTTATCGTGGAAGCTGTAGGCGCCAATATGGGTGTGGTTCCTCCGAAAAAGGGGTTCCTGGAAGGTCTGAGAAAGCTTTGCGATGAGTACGGCGCCCTTCTGATCTTTGACGAGGTTATCACTGGTTTCCGTCTGGCTTTTGGCGGTGCTGCAGAATATTTTGGCGTGACCCCTGATCTGGTTACCTATGGTAAGATCATCGGTGCAGGTATGCCGGTAGGCGCATACGGCGGACGCAGAGAGATCATGGAACTGGTTTCCCCTGTGGGAAAGGTTTACCAGGCCGGTACCTTAAGCGGAAATCCTATTGCAATGGCAGCAGGACTGACACAGTTAAAATATCTCTATGAACACCAGGGAATTTATAAAGATCTGGAGGAAAAAGGAAAACGTCTCTATGGCGGTATGGAGAAAATCCTGGCAGAGAAAAATCTGCCTTACCATATCAATCACGTATCTTCCCTGGGAAGCCTGTTCTTTACAGAGCAGGAGGTTGTGGATTATACATCAGCCAAATCTTCAGATACAAAAGCTTTCTCTGAATATTTCAAGGGAATGCTTGCGCAGGGAATCCATATGGCTCCGTCACAGTTTGAGGCAATGTTTTTATCTGTTGCCCATACAGATGAGATCATAGACCAGACACTGGAGGCTGTCAGAAATTATTTTACCAAATAAACAGCAGAGCGCTTATCCGGTATAGAACTTAGCCCAAATTCATTCCAGATTGCCTGCGGCAATAGAATTTTGGCTTGTATGTGAACAGTAACGACAGTAACCCATGAACTGGAAAAAATACATAAAACTGAGTTCCGTAATCTTGTTCTGATTAGGAAAATGTGCTATAATCACCTTATCGTATGACATCGTCCGGCAATATCGGGACGAAAATATTATTGCTCGCTGACAGCAGACGGGAACAGAGTGAGCGATGATAAATAAACTTCAGGACAGCAGGAGGAAAAAAGCATTATGAGTGAAAAGAAATATGTAGCTTATGTGGGCTCTTATACACATGGCTCTTCCAGACAGGGAATCCATGTTTATGATGTTGATGTTGAGAATGGCACTCTTACAGAACGCAGCAGTGTTGAAGTAAGTAATGCATCCCACATGGCTGTTTCAAAGAATGGTAAGTATCTTTATTCTATCGAGGATGAGGGTGTTGCAGTATTTAAACGTGATAAAAATGGTGATCTGTCACGTATCAACAGTGTAAATATTGATGGAATGAGAGGCTGTTTCCTTTCTACAGATGTTGACGGTAAGTATCTTTATGTTGCCGGATATCATGACGGTAAGGTGACTGTTGTACATACTCATAAGGACGGCAGACTTGGAAGCCTGATGGATGGCGTATTCCATACAGGACTCGGAAGTGTTGCAGAGCGTAACTTCCGTCCCCATGTGAACTGTGTTCGTCCGACTCCGGATAATAAATATCTCTGTGCAGTAGATAACGGAATTGATCAGGTGAAGATTTACCGTGTCAACAAATTGCGCAATAAGCTGGAACTGGTAGACATCCTGAGATGTCCGAGAGAGAGCGGCCCGCGTATCATTCGTTTTAGCGATGATGGTAAGTTTGCTTATATTCTCTTTGAACTCAGTAATGAGATCAGGGCTTACAAATATGATGGAAGCGGTAAGGTTCCGGCGTTTGAACTGATCCAGACGATTGAGACAAGTGCGAAGAAGGATGTTCATGATACACATAATGCAGCGTCCGGTCTTTCTCTTGCAAATGATGGCAAGCATCTTTTCTGTACAACAGCAGGTGAGGATACAGTTTCCATGTTTGAGCGTGATGAGGAGACTGGTATGCTGACAAGGAAGTTTACACTTCCGATCAGTGGTGAATATCCGAAAGATCTGGTGCTTTTACCGGATGATAAGCATCTGGTGCTGGCTAATCATGCAAGTAATACACTGACTACTTTTACAGTGGATTATGAGAAGAATATTATTGTGATGAACGGTAAGCCGATTAAGATTACAGAGCCAAACTGTATCAGAATCTGGCCGGTTCCGGAAGAATAACAGATTCGTTACATAGAATCAGCAATATAGGCAGATAATAAAATACCTTCATTTGAAACTGAGATCAGCTCAGAATTCAAGTGAAGGTATTTTTGTGTGGATTAATTGGAATTATTTTCGATAAAAATCCCGAACCTTATCCATCTGGGAACTCATATTGACAAAGAGCGCATCCGCCAGTGTGATTGCTGCCATAGATTCTACCACAACCACTGCTCTTGGGACAATGACCGGATCATGTCGGCCATGGATTTCCAGAGAAAGAGGTTCTTTATCTTTGGTTACGGTCTGCTGCGGCTGGCTGATGGATGGGGTTGGCTTGATATGGGCACGAAGTATGATTTCACTGCCGTCACTGATTCCTCCCATGATTCCGCCTGCGTGGTTGGAGGTTTTGATGATTTCACCGTCTTTGACTGTGAATCCATCATTGTCAGTGGAACCGTTTGAGGAAGTCACTGCAATGCCGTCACCGATTTCAACAGCCTTGACTGCACCGATGGACATCAGGGCGTGGGCAAGAAGAGCACTGAGCTTGTCAAAGACAGGCTCGCCAAGTCCGGCAGGTGTTCCGGTAATACGACATTCGATCACGCCGCCTGCACTGTCCTGATTCTTCATACATTCTTCCAGATATTCACCGGCCTTCACTGCTGCCTGTGCGTCCGGCATATAAAATGCATTCTGATGGATTTCTTCTTTATTAAAAGAAGCAATTTCAACAGGTCCGATAGATTTGGTATAGGTGCAGATTGAAATGCCAAGTTCTCCTAATATTTTAGAAGCAATGGCACCTGCTGCAACTCTTCCGATGGTTTCCCGCCCTGAAGAACGTCCGCCGCCTCTGTAGTCGCGGAATCCGTATTTTTGGTCAAAAGTATAGTCTGCATGTCCGGGACGATAGGAGTATGCGATATTTCCGTAGTCTCTGGAGCGCTGATCTGTATTTCTTACCATCAGAGAAATTGGAGTTCCGGTGGTTTTGCCCTCAAAGACACCTGAGAGGATTTCTACCAGATCTCCCTCTTTACGGGCGGTGGTGTATCTGCTCTGTCCGGGTTTTCTTCTGTCGAGGAATTTCTGAATGTCCTCTTCACAGAGAGGAAGGCCTGCCGGGCATCCGTCTATCACAGCTCCGAGAGCTTTTCCGTGGGATTCTCCCCAGGTTGTTACTTTAAATATTGTGCCGATGGTAGAACCTGCTGCCATGTTATTTTAATCTCCAATCTTTACAATAAGGAATTATACATATAAATATAATACCCCACAATGTAGGATTTTACCACATTGTGGGGTGAGTGTAAACTTACATTACATATGTAAGCTATAGTATTTATTTGCCGAAAAGACCTTTCTTCTTACCGTGTCTTTCATTGCCTGTAAGCGCCTTTTCATATGCCATAAGTGCGTCCTTCTGCTCCTGATTAAGCTTTGTAGGAATATCAACTATTAAAGTGATATAATGATCGCCTCTCTGTGCTGCATTTCTTACACTTGGCATACCTTTGCCTTTAAGTCTTACTCTTGTACCTGATGCTGTTCCCGGCTTAACTTCGTACAATACTTCTCCATCAACAGTCTTAACCTTGATTTCACCGCCAAGTACCGCTGTTGGATAGCTTATTACAACATTAGAGAATATATTGTATCCGTCTCTTTCAAATTCTGTGCTTGCTGAGATAATAACAGCAACTAAGAGGTCACCTCTTGGTCCGCCATTAACTCCTGGCTCACCTTTGCCCTGTATACGTACGCACTGACCATTATCGATACCTGCTGGGATATTGACTTCGATAGTCTTCTTGCTGCTTATATAGCCTGTTCCGTAACAATCCGGACACTTCTCCTTAATTATCTTACCAGTTCCATGACAGTCAGGACATGGCTGCTGGCTTCTTACCATTCCAAGGAATGACTGCTGTGTGAAAGTTACCTGTCCACGGCCACCACATTTGCTACAGGTCTCTGGTGATGTACCAGGTTTAGCTCCTGTACCGTGACAGCTTGAGCACTCATCCTTTAATGTAACATCTATCTTCTTGGTTGTTCCCCTTACTGACTCGTCAAATGTAATTCTTACATTAACTCTTACATCAGCACCTCTTCTTGGTCCATTGCTGTTTCGTCTGCTTCCGCCGCCTCCGAACATACCGCCAAAGAGATCTCCGAAAATATCTCCCATGTCACCAAAATCGAAATCGAAGCCACCTGCTCCAGCTCCACCTGCTCCGCCTTCAAATGCGGCATGCCCAAACTGGTCATACTGTCTTCTCTTTTCAGCATCGCTTAACACCGCATAAGCTTCAGAAGCCTCTTTGAATTTTATTTCAGCTTCTTTATCCCCTGGATTCATATCAGGATGATATTTCTTTGCAAGTTGTCTGTATGCTTTCTTAATAGCAGCGTCATCGGCATCCTTAGGCACACCAAGGACTTCATAATAATCTCTCTTATCTGCCATGATTGCTTCCTCTTTCTTATTTAATCAACAGAAACTGCACGGAGTTTACACCCCATGCAGTCCTTATTCCAGTCAGTTATTGCTGACAATTAAACCTCTTTGTAATCTCCGTCAACTACATCATCACCGTATGGAGCTGAACCATTAGAAGCACCTGCTCCCATATCAGGACCTGCACCTGCTCCCATGTCTGGGCCTGCACCACCAGCAGCCTGCTGTGACTCATATAACTTAGCAAAAAGCTTCTGAGCGCTTTCCATAAGTTTTTCCTTGGCAGCCTTGATTTCATCAACCTGTGCATCTGTCATGTTTTCTGGATCAGAACCATCAACAAGTGCCTTTAATGCATTAAGGTCAGCCTCAACTGCAGCCTTGTCAGAAGCATCAAGCTTGTCACCTGCTTCATCCATAGCCTTCTGTGTCTGGAATACCATTGAGTCTGCTTCGTTACGTGCATCAATAGCATCCTTACGCTTCTTATCCTGAGCTTCGAACTCAGCAGCTTCCTTAACAGCCTTATCGATATCTTCATCAGACATGTTAGAACCAGCAGTAATTGTGATGTGCTGTTCCTTACCTGTTCCAAGATCCTTAGCAGATACATTTACAATACCGTTGGCATCGATATCAAATGTAACTTCAATCTGTGGAACACCTCTTCTTGCTGGAGGGATACCATCAAGTCTGAACTGTCCAAGTGACTTGTTATCTCTTGCAAACTGTCTTTCACCCTGTACAACGTTGATATCAACGGCTGTCTGGTTATCAGCAGCTGTGGAGAATATCTGGCTCTTCTTTGTAGGAATAGTTGTATTTCTCTCAATAAGTCTTGTAGCAATACCACCCATTGTCTCGATTGAAAGTGAAAGTGGTGTTACATCAAGAAGAAGGATATCACCAGCACCTGCATCACCAGCTAACTTACCACCCTGGATAGAAGCACCGATAGCTACGCACTCATCTGGGTTAAGAGTCTTGCTTGGCTCATGTCCTGTTAATGACTTAACCTTATCCTGTACAGCAGGGATTCTTGTAGAACCACCAACTAATAATACCTTTGAAAGCTCTGAAGCTGTAAGACCTGCATCTGAAAGTGCGTTCTTAACTGGCTCAGCTGTCTTTTCTACTAAGTCGTGTGTAAGTTCATCGAACTTAGCTCTTGTAAGTGTCATATCAAAATGCTTTGGACCTTCTGCTGTTGCTGTGATGTATGGAAGGTTGATATTTGTCTGCATAGCACTTGAAAGTTCCTTCTTAGCCTTCTCAGCTGCTTCCTTAAGTCTCTGAAGAGCCATTGTATCCTTAGAAAGGTCAACGCCTTCCTTAGCCTTGAAATCATTTAACATATACTGTGTAACAGCATTATCGAAATCATCACCACCAAGCTTGTTATTACCAGCTGTAGCAAGAACTTCAATTACACCATCACCGATTTCGATAATAGACACATCGAATGTACCACCACCTAAATCGTAAACCATAATCTTCTGCTCATGCTCATTATCAAGACCATAAGCTAAAGCTGCTGCTGTAGGCTCGTTGATAATACGCTTTACATCAAGACCTGCAATCTTACCAGCATCCTTAGTAGCCTGACGCTGTGCATCGTTGAAGTAAGCAGGAACTGTTATAACTGCCTCTGTAACCTTCTCACCAAGATAATTCTCTGCATCTGACTTTAACTTCTGTAAAATCATAGCTGAGATTTCCTGTGGAGTATATTTCTTTCCATCAATCTCAACCTTGTAATCTGTACCCATATGTCTCTTGATAGAAGAGATTGTCTTATCAGCATTAGTAACTGCCTGACGCTTTGCAGGATCACCTACAAGTCTCTCTCCTGTCTTTGAAAATGCAACTACTGAAGGAGTAGTTCTTAAACCTTCTGCGTTAGCGATAACAACTGGCTTACCACCTTCCATTACAGCTACGCAAGAATTAGTTGTACCTAAATCAATACCAATAATCTTTCCCATGATAAAATGTCCTTTCTATAATTAAATTGATTAATACCTTGTGTTACATATGCTTTCTGGCTTATCGCTAGTTAGCAACCTTGACCATGCTGTGTCTTATAACCTGGTCTCTGTATGTGTAGCCCTTCTCAAACTCTTCAACTACGATGTTCTCTCCAACTGAATCATCCTCAACATGCATTACTGCATTGTGAAAATCCGGATTGAACTCACCGCCTAAAGCTTCAATAGGCTTAACATCTGCATCCTCAAGCATCTTTAAAAGCTGCTTGTGAACCATATCCATTCCCTTTGCGAATGGAGTTTCAAGTTCCTCATCTGTCACACTCTTAAATCCTCTGTCGAAGTTATCAACAATAGGTAAAAGCTTCTTAATGATATCTGAGGCTCCCATCTCGAACATAGTAGATTTCTCTTTCTCTGTTCTCTTTCTGAAATTATCAAACTCAGCCATCTGCCTCTTTACTCTGTCCTGAAGTTCTTCTATAACTGCATCCTTAGGATCTTTCTTCTTAGAGCTCTCAGTGCTCTCATCCTGTGCCTCGGCCTTGTCTGATTCATCAGCTTCACATGCATTCTGACTTTCATCAGCCTTACATTCTGATTCGCAGTTGCAGGCTTCTTCTTTCTTAGCATCAGTCTCCTGATTCTTTACTTCATCCTGAACTGTCTCTTCTGATTTCTTTTTCTTTACATCCTTTGACACTTCAATACCAACCTTTCCTAAGTTTTCTTAAATACATCATCCAAATGCGTCTGCATCTCTTTTAAGGTATCAACAACCTTTTCATAATCCATACGCTTCGGTCCAATAATACCAATTGTTCCCTTCATTCCGTCCTGCAATTCATATGTGGCAGTTACCACACTGCAGTCCTTCATGGACTCAACCGGTGTTTCATTTCCTATATATACCTGAATGCCGTGGTTATCATCTTCCGCCTCATCTGTATCTTCCTTGTCATTAACAAGTCCAGACAAGCCTTGCTTTTCCTCCAGGGCATATATAAGCTCACTTGCTTTCCCGGAATCACTAAGCTCCGGATACTTGAATATGTTAGTTGCTCCGCTTGTATATATCTTCAGGTCGTCAGCCTTACTTATAGTCTCAACAATCGCGTCTAACACTTCTTTAACAATACCCATATGCTCACCTGCCTGGCTCTCCATCTTGGATATAAGTCCCAGATGCATTTCCTGCAATGTAAGACCTGTGAGTGTGGTATTAAGAAGAAGATTAAGCTTAAGAAGATTCTCTGGTGAAATATCCTCGCTGATAGTTATAACCTTATTCCTTATAAGATTGCCTTCCATAACAATAACTGCAAGAAGCTTATTCGGTTCAAGCTGTGACAGCTGAACAAATCTTAACTTATTGCCAGTTACCTTAGGAGTTGTTATCATCGTGGCATAGTTAGTATTATTCGCCAGAACCTTTGCTACATTCTGAAGAAGTTCCTCTACTCTGTCTACCTTCTCAGATAAGGCATCTTTCATAGAATCAAGTTCTTTCTCTCTGTTACCTACCTGCTGTTCTCTTAAGGATATCTCTTCCTCCTTCTGGGTCATTAAATCATCAACATATAATCTGTAGCCCTTATCAGTTGGAATTCTTCCAGCAGAGGTGTGTGGCTGTACAATGTAGCCAAGCTCTTCTAAGTCTGCCATCTCATTCCTTATAGTTGCTGAACTTAGCTGTAAGTCAGTCAGCTTAGAAATCGTTCTTGAGCCAACCGGTTCTCCGGTATCAAGATAATTCTGAATAACAGCTTTAAGTATCTTAACCTTACGGTCATCCAGTCGTCCATCCGTCTCCATGGCATCCTCTCCTTTCATCTTGTTAGCACTCATTAGATTGGAGTGCTAATATCGATACATTTAAGATATCACTACCCTTACATGATGTCAACAACAATATTTCTTTTTTCTATAAATAATTTATAAACTTCTTAAACAAAACGGTATTAATTAAAAAAGCTACAGCTCTAACGGTGCAAAACCATTAAAGCTGCAGCTTCATTAATTTTCATTATATTTACTAGATTCCAAGGATCTTCTTAACTTCATCACACATCTTATCAGAATCGCATACAGTATCATGAAGAACTGGTGCTGTTCTGATTTCTTCAATTGCGTTAGGAACTTTGACATTGCTTATCTCATCTACAAGTTCGAAGTCTCCCATTGAATCATATTTGGAATCAATAGCATTCATAACGCTTCTTGTAAACTTATATGGGCTTGCTGTTGAAGCAATAACTGTCTTAGTTGTATCGCCAGTTTCTTTTCTGTACTTATCATATACAGTTGCAGCAACTGATGTATGTGTATCAATTACATATCCGCAATCTTCATATATCTTCTTGATTGTAGCTGCGTCCTCTGCCTCTGTAGCATAATTGCCATAGAAGTCAGCTAACTGTGCTTTCATATCATCTGTAATCTTGTACTTTCCTTCTGACTTTAATGATGCCATAAGTTCTGCATTCTTAGCTGCATTGTTACCGGCAATTCTGTATATAAGTCTCTCAAGATTACTAGAGATAAGGATATCCATAGATGGTGAAGTTGTAAGAACGAATTCTCTGTTTCTGTCATACTCACCTGTTGTGAAGAAATCATATAATACCTTATTCTCATTAGATGCACATATAAACTTATTAATAGGAAGTCCCATATTCTTAGCATAAAATGCAGCTAAGATATTACCAAAGTTACCTGTAGGAACAACTACATTTATCTTCTCGCCATCCTTAATCTCTCCATTAGCTAATAACTTGGCATACGCATATACATAATAAACAATCTGAGGAACAAGTCTTCCGATATTGATTGAATTAGCTGATGAGAACTGGAATCCGGCATCATTCATAACCTTCTCTAATTCCTTATCAGAGAAAATGTTCTTAACACCTGTCTGTGCATCATCAAAGTTACCCTTTATACCAATAACATATGTATTATCACCCTTCTGGGTAACCATCTGCTTCTCCTGAATTGGGCTTACACCATTCTTAGGATAAAAGACGATAATCTTAGTCCCAGGAACATTAGCAAATCCGGCTAAAGCTGCCTTTCCTGTATCTCCTGATGTAGCTGTAAGAATGACAATTTCATTCTTAACATTGTTCTTCTTTGCAGAAGTTGTAAGAAGATGTGGAAGTATAGAAAGTGCCATATCCTTGAAAGCTATTGTAGCTCCATGGAAAAGTTCAAGGAAATATTCATTCTCAACTTTAACAAGTGGAGTCATCTCCTCTGTATCAAACTTGGAATCATAAGCTCTGTCTATACAGCTCTTAAGTTCTTCCTCTGTGAAATCATCAAGCATAAGCTTCATAACTTCATAAGCAACTTCCTTATAATTCATCTTAGACAACTCTTCTAAGCTTTTATCTAATGATGGAATACTCTCTGGTACAAAAAGTCCTCCGTCTGCTGCCAGCCCCTTTAATATAGCCTGCGATGCAGTAACCTTAACACTGTCGTCTCTAGTACTTCTGTAGAACATGCTCATCTTTAATACACCTCATAATTAATATAGTGTGCCTGCGAAAATGTCGTAGGCTTTTGATATTATACAACAGACTTCTGTGCAAAAACAATACCTTTATATATCAGTTTCATCATTTGTTTGATATTTTGCCACATTTTCTACACATTTCACTTATATGTTTTCCCGCATTCTTTTAATATATGTTATAATCCATGTAACAATATTTAAAGGAGACTCACCATGACAGGAGTTTACGAGGCAAGAAAGAAAAGCGGTGAAATATATTACCGTGCGTCATTTACATATAAGAATAAACACATCAGCCTCGGAAGTTCCTCTGACGAGGCTTCCTGTCATGCCATGTACAACGAAGCCTGTGAGATAATAAACAATTCTTCTGACCACTGGATTGATACTGACCACAGAACAACTTCATATAATGAAGCAATGACACTTTCTCTTGATAAATACATCTCAATTATCAATTTCAGGGATAACAACATTTATATAAAGACACCTATATATATGTGCCATAAATATTTCCTGTATTTTCTCAAAGAACATGAGGTTTTACAGTTTTCTACTGATGACCTTTTTTACTATTCCAACCACACAATTATGAGCCGCGGAGGATATTATTTTGTAAATGATTATGGAATGCAGACAAGCATTCTCTCAAGATTCGGAGTAAGAAGCCACTCTGTAAAAGGCAGGGATTATGTATTTAAAAATGGGGATACGCATGATTACAGATACGAAAACATTCTTGTTGTCAATAAATACAATGGTGTTTCCCAGTTTACCAAGAATGGACGAATTATGTACAGAACCAGGATTCATATTAACGGCGACTATATACTCGGTGAATTCACATCTGAAGCCGAAGCTGCAATTGCGTATAACAAGGCCGTTGACATGCTTTCCGGTCTTATAAATATAACTTATACCCCTAATTACATAGAAGGCATATCCTCTGTAGAATATGCCTCCCTTTATCACAATATTATATTGTCTAAGAATTTCAGAAATTATGTGAAGTCTATCTCTTAAGCCTCCACAATCTTTCCAGCAATAGCACTTGCTGCTGCTGTAGCTGGAGACGCAAGGAATATCTTAACCTTGCTTGTTCCCATTCTTCCAAGGAAGTTTCTGTTGTTAGTTGCAACAACTACCTCTCCGTCAGTAAGAATTCCGCCTGTTCGTCCACAGCATAATCCACATCCTGGATGTGTAACAATTGCACCGGCTTCAACAAGTGTCTCAAGTGTTCCGTCTGCAAGAGCTTCTTTATATATCTTGCGGCTTGCAGGAGTAACTATTAACTTGACAAATGGTGCAACCTTCTTACCCTTAAGAATAGCCGCTGCACACTGAAGATCCTCTAATCTTCCGTTAGTACATGAACCGATGAATACCTGATCTACTGCTGTTCCGGCAAGCTCTGTAACAGGCTTGATGTTATCTACCTGTGAAGGACATGCAAGAACTGGAACTAAATCCTCTGCATTATATGTAATCTCTCTTGCATATACTGCATCCGCATCTCCCTTTAAATCCTTTAATTCATCTGTAAGTTCTACATTACAGTACTCTGCTGTCTTTTCATCTGGTGTAAAAAGAGCACATTTGGCACCGGCTTCAATAGCCATGTTAGACATAGTCATACGGCTTGCAACGCTCATCTCGTCAATTGTTGAACCTGTGAATTCAAGTGCCTGATAAGTTGCGCCATCTGCTCCAAGGTCACCGATAAGTCTTAATATGATATCCTTTGAACGCACATTTTCAGGAAGCTTTCCATTAACTGTTACCTTGATAGTCTGTGGAACTTTAACCCACATTTTGCCTGTTCCTAATACACTTGCCATCTCTGTATATCCGATACCTGATGAAAATGCACCAACACAGCCGTATGTTGTTGTGTGGCTGTCTGTACCAAATGCGATATCTCCCGGCTTTACATAACCTGCCTCTGTCATTAACTGATGGCAGATTCCGTCTGAACGGTGGATATTCTTCATTCCGTATTTTTCCACAAATTCATTACCAATACGGAAATGTCTTGTATCATCAACCTGACTTGCTGGAACAAGGTGGTCATATATAAGAACTGCTTTGTCAGGGTCCCATATCTTAGTAAATCCCATCTCTTCGAACTTCTCTTTAACAAATGGAATAAAAATGTCGTGAATCATTACTCTGTCAACATTAACAGTTACGATATCTCCCGGCTTTACTTCCCTGCCAATATTCTTTCCAATAATCTTTTCAATAATTGTATGTCCCATTATTCTTACCTCTCCCTGTCTTAGTCAAGACCGTTAAGCTTTCTCATTGCCTTAACAAGTCCGCCTGCATTAAGTATATCCACAAGATTATCAGGAAGTGAAGCAATAGGATATGCTTTTCCATTGTGTGTAATCTGTGCATTTACTTCAACATCAATAGTATCGCCTTCTTTAACTGCGTCGTGAAGGTCTGCATTCTCTATAAGGAGAAGTCCGTTATTAATAGAATTTCTAAAGAATATTCTTGCATATGATTTGGCAATAACACATTTAATACCTAATGCCTTAATAACCTCAGGTGCCTGCTCTCTTGATGAACCACAACCAAAGTTCTTTCCTGCAACAATGATGTCGCCTGGCTTAATCTGACCTGCAAGTTCTGGTCTTAATGGCGAAAATGCATATGGCTTCATATCTTCTACTGTCTTTAATGCAAGGTACTCTGTAGGGATAATGATATCTGTATCAATGTCATCACCAAGTACCCATACTTTACCGCTAAATTTCTCGTTCATAATTACTCCTTTGAGGTTAAATCCTTGTCTTATACCATGTCTGCTGTTGCTATCTCGCCCTTGATTGCTGATGCTGTAACAGTTGCCGCTGAAGCAAGATATACGAAAGAATCCTTATGTCCTGCACGTCCCTTGAAGTTTCGTGTACCTGTGCTGATAAGAGTCTCACCCTCACCGATAACACCCTGACAGCTTCCCCAGCATACAGAGCAGTTAGGATTCATAACAATTGCACCTGCGTCCATGAATATATCAAGGAGTCCCTCTTTCATAGCCTGAAGATATACCGAACGGCTTGCAGGAACTACAAGGAATCTTACCTTAGGAGCAACCTTTTTCCCTTTGATGATCGCTGCACCAACTCTTAAATCCTCGATTCGTCCATTGTTACATGAACCAAGAAATGCTTCATCAATCTTTACACCAAGTGATTCCTTAGCCGGAACTACATTGTCAACAAAATGTGGCTTTGCAACAATTGGCTGTATTGTTGAAAGGTCAATATCATAAACCTGCTCAAATACTGCATCATCATCTGATGTAAAGCATGCCTTTGGCTCTCTGCCATGCTCCTTAAGATAATCCATTGCAACATCATCAACTTCCATGAGTGCAGTCTTAGCACCTGCCTCTACGCAAAGGTTACAGATTGATATTCTGTCTGCCATTGAAAGGCTGTGTAAGCCTTCTCCTGCAAATTCCATTGCTTTATAGTTAGCACCGTTAGCGCCAATCTTTCCAATAATAGAGAGTATTAAATCTCTTGCATATACTCCATCGTTAAGCTTTCCCTTAAGGTTTAATCTTAATGTTCCCGGAACCATTACCCATGATGTTCCTGTAACCATTGCATACAGATAATCTGTACATCCGACACCTGTACCAAATGCGCCTAACGCACCATATGCACAAGTATGGCTGTCTGCTCCGAATATAAGCTCACCAGGTACTACATGATTTTCCATCATAACCTGATGACATACGCCTTCACCCTCGTAGAACTTAATATCATTAGCCTTGGCAAAGTCTCTCATCTTCTTCTGTGAAGCTGCTGTCTTAGGGCTGTCTGATGGAATATTGTGGTCTACAATCCATACAAGCTTATCCTTGTCAGCAATATGAGGATTCTTTAACTTCTCATACATACCAATAGTAAGATGTGTTGTTCCATCATTACTCATAAGTCTGTCAAGAGTAACAGTCGCAATATCGCCAGCCTTAACCTGAGAAAGTCCTGCTGCCCTTGCGATAATCTTTTCTGCGATAGTCATGCCATGCTTTGCTTCATCTGCTGGTGCTGCTGCACCTTCAGCCTCTTCTGCCTCACCGTTAAGTGATGCAATAAGTCCGCCCTGATTAAGAATAGCCTGCATCTTGGCTGGAAGCTTAGTACATGTATAATTCTTTCCATTAACAGTGATAATTCCATCTTCTAATGAAAGCTCACATTCATCCCCCGCATTAACTTCGTCATGGAGTTCTTTACATACAATAACAGGAAGTCCTATATTAATAGCATTACGATAGAATATTCTTGCAAATGATTTGGCAATCACTGCCTTGACACCTAATGCCTTAAGTACGCTTGGTGCCTGCTCTCTTGATGAACCACATCCAAAGTTGTCATCTGCAACAACGAAATCTCCCGGCTTTACAGCAGAAGCAAAATCAGAGTCTAATGATTCAAATGTATGACTCTTCATCTCATCAATTGTCGGAAACAAAAGATACTGCGATGCAATAATCTGATCTGTATCAACATCTTTATCAAACTTAAATATCCTACCCATTGTTTTCTCCTTATCTTATCCCTGATATAACAGGTATTATTAATAGTCATTTTAACATTTTACCCTATTAAAGTATGTTTTTCAATCGTTAATATTAACAGAAACGGTAATTAAGTGAAAGGTCGTTATCCTTAACCTTAACCTGTGTATATGCCCCGCTTACTATCGGCATTGAAGGTGAAAGATGCCCGAAATCACAGTCCATTATAACCGGCACATTATACTTTGCCGCAATACCTGTAACTGCTCTGTACTGGTCAAGTCC
>OGOF01001219.1_pt1 | contig 16360 bp, 17 predicted proteins | sample 1552621 | NCBI WGS metagenome assembly OGOF01 (sample SAMEA2580156, study PRJEB22360) | human gut metagenome | biome: human gut; feature: human-associated habitat; material: faeces | place: Denmark | collected 2008/2010
AAAAGAAAAAGACCACGGCCAGCGGTAAGCTGGTCCTGGTCAAAAGCGTTCGCAGAACGCGCAGCCACAGAATGAAATTCTGTGTTCAAAGGGGCTTGGGGGCGCTGCCCTCAACAAGCAAGCGGAGAGGAAAATCACAAAGGGATTTTCTTCTCTGCGGGCCTGTGTGTATTAACACAGGCATTGCTTGCTATCATTTCCACAAACAAAAACTCCGACACATCCCCAACGGTCGTATCGGAGTTCACGGGTCCAGATGGTAGTCATCGAACAATGGAGACTGGAAGAAATCACACAACGTAATGCCTAATCCTTGGCACATCTCATGGATGATCCGCAGCTTCACGGATTCATACGAACAGTTGATGACATTCCCTATCGTTGATTTCGGTACGCCGCTTTTCATAAAAAGCTGGTACTGTGTCATGTGCCTTTCCGAAAGAAGTTCTGTCAACCGTTTACTCACGGCCTCATTTAGCTGCATCCGCATCACCACCATTCCCTGTCACTGTACTAATTATTATATGGTGGTGCGGTAAAAAATTAGTCCCTGCAACTGTACTAGTCTGATATTCTGTTGTAAAATATTTCTGACAGCGTTTTATGTAGGGAAATAGAAATGCTGTCAGGTAACTAATCCATTTTCACAAACAAAATAGGAGAAATAGGGATGCACAAAGAGGTAGATTTTATAGCGGAATACAATGAAGAAATGAAGGAGCTGCTGGCGGAACCCCAGACGTCCCCAAGCGAACGGGAGTGGCAGCGGTTTCGGCTGTCCATGGAATTGGTCAATGCCCAGGAATCCCAATATACCAGGGTAAAGAATGAAGAACGCTGGAAACGACTGGAGCAGGAATTTTATCCGGCCTTGTGCGTGATTGCAAAGACTCAGGGAGGCCGTGTGGAATTGAACATCAAGGAAGATACCTTGATCGGTCAGCTTGTTTACATAGGAGAAGGGCTTACGTTAGGCAGCTCAAATCCAGAAGGACTGGCTGCGTTTTCGAGGATTGTCGCAGCGGCGGAAGATATTTTTGTCTCCATACATGACGGGTGTTCAAAGTTTCAATTTATCTTCTGCCTGCACGATAAGGTTTTTGCGGAAGATCATGCGGAGCAGATTGCGAAGATAAAAGAAAAAATCCGGCTCCACCGTATGGAAACTATGCGGCTTCATCGGATGCTTTCAGGCAAGGATTAAGGATAGAGAATCAACACGCATACTTCAAAATTCAAAAAACATCCATGGACTGCGGCCATGAAAATATGCTATACTAACCGTGGTTTGCTTATGCTAACCAGGGAGGAAATACAAATGAGCGAACAGCAATTTACAGACTTTTTTGATCCGGAAATTCAAAAAATTGTCAGCGAAGATGGCTGCTCCATTTACAGAATGAAAAATGTAACTGGAGAGGGTGTTATCACTCGCTATGAAATTCTTCCGGGTATTGAATTATTCTATAATGATTTTCACATGAGCGATGGACAGAATCAAAACAAGCTTCCGCACTCTGATGTACTTGAAATCAATCATTGCCGGGAGGGACGTTTTGAATGCGAATTTGCCAATGGAGATTATCAGTATGTCGGTGCTGGCGATCTTGCAATTAACCGCCTGACAAACGAAACTACATCAACTTACTTTCCGTTGTCGCATTATCACGGCATTTCTATTACCATTGATCTGCCTACGGCAGATCAAACTATGAAGCGGATAGAAAGTGTGATTGGAGGTCTGAATATAGATGTCTTTTCGATTGCAGATAAGTTTTGCAAGAATGATACCTGCATTGTATTAAGAACTCAAAGCGAAATTGAACATATTTTTTCGGAACTTTATCGGGTGGAGCCTCGGATGATCGCTTACTATTTAAAAGTGAAAGTGTTGGAATTGCTGATGTTTCTGAATCAGGTTTCGCTTCAGGATTACCAGGAAGAACGAAGATATTTTGCAAGAAATCAAGTACAAACAATAAAGAAAATGCAGGAATATATGACAGCTGATCTTCGCAACCATTATACTTTGCAGGAGTTATCAGAAAAATTTGAAATTCCTCTTACCTCAATGAAGGTTTGCTTCAAGGGCGTTTATGGGTGTTCTATTTATGCTTATATGAAATCCTATCGTATGCAGGCTGCCACGATCTTGCTTCGGGATACTTCTGACAGCATAACAGAAATTGCGGCTAAAATGGGATACGATAATCCAAGTAAATTTTCCGAAGTATTCAAAAAGGAATTTGGAGAACTGCCTTCCGAGTTCCGAAAAAAGTTGTCCAAATAGAGGATGTTTGGTCTTTTTAGAGTGGCGGCAAAATACCAGATACAATATACTATCATCTGTACTAGCAGATGATTTAAGAGCGTCGTGCAGACGCTCTTTTTTTTGAATAGAGGTTAGATTGTTCTAACCCGCGAAGGAGTCGGTATTATGAAACGGGATATGAGAAAATATATCCTACGGAAACTGGTTGAGCTGATATTTACTTTATTGTTTGTAACTCTACTGTCTTTCTTGCTGATGAGACTGTCATCCGTTGATCCAGCCACAGCTTATGCAAAGAGGATGATCGGAAACCCCACAGCGGAACAGATTGAAAAGATTCGGATTCAGTTGGGGTTTGATAAACCATTGCTTGTCCAGTATGGCCGTTGGGTATGGGACTTACTGCATTTTGATTTAGGCATTTCTTTGGCAAATGGACATGATGTTTGGGCGGATATTGCCACAGCCTTTCCGAAAACGCTTGGAATTGTAGCTCTGGCATCTATCTTTCAGGTTGTTTTCATTGTAATCGTTAGTTGTATTGCCTTTTTACTTCCCTGGAAACTTCCGAAAAAGGCAGTCAGGCTTTTGTGCATTTTGGGTGTGTCCATACCCTCTTTCTATTTGGCAACCGTTTATCTGGATTATTTTGCTGTTCAAAAGTCCTTAATTTCTGTGGCAGGAAATACAACCCTACTTAGCTACATATCTCCGGCAATCTGCATTGGCGTATTCGGGGCTTCTTTCTATACACCGCTTCTGATGGATGCTCTGGAGCATGAAAGCAACGAGGATTACGCATTTTATGCCCGTTGCCGTGGGCTTTCGGAAAAAAGGCTTTTGCTGTGCCATTTTTTTCCGCGGGCAGCGATGGGTTTAGTTCCAAACTTTTTACAAAGCATTGGTTTGGCACTGGCTAACGCAACGGTGATTGAATCCATTTTTTCAATTCCGGGATTTGGTTATCTGATTGTAAACCATGTGCTTGATCGCGATACTCCCATGATACACGCCGAGGTGTTTTTTCTGGCGCTGGCGATTGCTCTTTGCAACATTGCCGCTGACTTGGTGCAGTGGGCAATCGGGCGTAAAAAGGGGGTGGCGTAAATGAAAACGAAGCGTTTTCGGAAATGGTGTGCGATTTTCATTCCAACCCTTGTGATTATTTTCTTTTTTGCCGGATTTTTATTTGCACCCAACGATCCAATGAAATCAAACTTGTTGGAGAGATATGCTGATCCCAGCGCAGAATATCCGTTTGGTACGGATGCTTTAGGGCGCTGCATTCTGTCACGGATTCTTTATGGTGGCTGGACAACGCTGGGGATTGTATTAGGAGGCTCTCTTATTGTTTTTCTGCTTGGCACTGTTATCGGAATGGTGACAAGCCGGGCCGTTATGAAAGAAAATGCACTTATTGATGGCCTGATTAACGCTGTTACAGCCATCCCCCCGATTGCGTATTTAATTGTGTTTATTGGAGCCTGGGGCAGCGGAGCGAAAACTACTCTTGTCGCGCTCACTGTGTCTTACATTTTGAGATACATAAAACTGGTTCGTACCCGTACCGACATGGAAATGGGAAAAGCCTATGTCATGTGTGCAATCGCTTCCGGCGCTTCAAAGCTCAGAATCATGCTGATTCATATTTTCCCGAATTTGATTGCCGAAATGATTCGCTTTCTGTGCCTTTCCTGTGCGGATATGATTCTGGCTATTACCGGATTTTCCTTTATTGGATTAGGGCTTGGTGATAATGTAGTAGATTGGGGAAGTATGATTTTAGACGCAAGGGGTGCTTTGGTTCTTCACCCGACCATGATTCTCTATCCAATAGGGGCGGTAATTTTATCGACACTCTGCTTTAACGTCATTGGCAGGCAGTTGACAACGAAGGAGGCAGAGTGATGTTAAAAATTGAACAGTTAGATGTCAAGGAACGGTCAGGCCGCTACCTTCTGAAAGACATATCTATGGAAATTCCTGCAGGCCATGTGATTGGACTTACAGGTAAAAGCGGCTCTGGAAAAACAACTTTGCTGCGGAGCATTTTGGGGATGCTTCACACAAGCTGTCATATTGATGCCGGGAAAATTTTGTTGGACGATATAGATTTATCACATCTTTCCCGCAAGTCACATCGTGAGCTTTGTGGGAAGAAGCTTGGATTTATCCCCCAGAACCCTATGACGGCTTTTGACAGCCGATTAAAAATCGGTTATCAGATGCGGGAAACCTTTGTCAATCGTTTGCATTTGAATACAAGTGAAGCAACTGACCTGGCGAAAGAGAAACTGGTTTCCGTAAATCTAAAAGACACGGATCGGATTTTGGGTGCGTATCCGTCTGAACTATCAGGCGGAATGCTACAACGAGTAGCTGCGGCAATCTTATTGGGAATGTCGCCGGATTATGTTTTAGCCGATGAACCAACCGCTGCATTGGATGAAGAAAACAGGGATTTATTGCTTCTCATCATGCAGGAGCAAATGAAGGACAAAGGCATATTATTTGTATCCCATGATGTGGCCGCACTTAAAAACTTATGTCAGAACGTTTATGTTCTGGGAGCCGGAAAAATTATTGAGCATGGAACGATGGATAAACTCTTGTCAAGTCCGCAGACAGACTGGATGAAACAATTTTCCGCGTTGAGCCATAGGGAAAGTCGGGGTGAATGGAAATGGGAGAAATTGTAATCCAGAATGTAAATCAGGTATATCATAATGCGAATCAGGGAGATTTTAATGCGCTTTCGGACATCAACCTCCACCTTTGTAAAGGTGAAAGTCTTGCTATTGAGGGAGAAAGCGGATCGGGAAAAAGCACGCTGGCAAGACTTCTGATCGGCATTGAGAAACCAACTTCTGGCAAAATATTACTGGATGGTGAAGATATAACCTGTTGGAATTATCGAACATGGAAACAGCACCGTAAAAAAATACAGGCTGTTTTTCAGGATTCTTCCGGCACTTTAAATCCTGCCAGGTCTGCATACGCAAATGTAGAAGAAGCACTGGTGAACTTAACTGATAAGAAAAGAGCCGAAAGAAAAAAACATATTTTAGATTTGATGGATGCCGTACACATGGATTATGGGCTTTTGGAAACGCCTGTCCGTCAGCTTTCGGGCGGCGAACAGAGGCGGCTCTCTTTGCTTCGGGCGATTGCCGTGGAACCTGATTACTTAATCATGGATGAAGTAACCAGCGGGCTTGACCTGATTTCGGCAGACGCCGTACTTACTTTAGTAGAGAACTTTGTGAAGCTATCCGACAGCTCCTGCATTTTCATTACGCATAGCAGAAAGGATGCATTGCGTATTGCGAATCGGATTATCATCATGCAGGAGGGACGGATCGCCGAGCAAGGTTATCTAATAGATCAATTATCAAACCAGAAAGGACAAGGATAACATGAAACAGATTTACAAGAAACTTCTCGCCGCTGCATTGGGAGTGAGTATGCTTCTGTCCATGGTTGGCTGCGGTCAGAGCGATACCTCCGAGCAGACGCAGACTGACAGCGAGCAGACGCAAGCGGCTAATGAAAACGAAGCGAAGGTGCTGACAATCGTCACAGCAAAGGAACTGGACAACCTTACGACACTGACCATGAACAAGGAGAATAATATCGCCTGCGGTCTGGTCTATGAGACTTTGGTTGCCTACGAGGACGGGGAAATTGTTCCCGAACTGGCCGAGGAATGGGGATGGGATGAGACAAATACTGTCCTTACCTTTAAGCTCCGTCAGGATGTTGCTTTTACAGATGGAGCCGCTTTTAATGCGGAAAGCGTAAAGGAAATTCTGGACTTTGACCGTTCCAACCCTAATTTTAGCGGTATCAAGGGCATTTACAACATTGAAAGCGTAGAGGTTGTTGACGAATACACGGTGGCCGTTCATTATGCTGCCCCTTGCTTCTCTTATATCAATGACTTCTGCTTCCAGAATGTTGCTGGTATGATGTCCCCGAATGTGTTTGAAGCTGAAAACTTCCAGACATTCACAGATGTTGTCGGCACTGGTCCATACATCCGCGAAGAAATGATTTCCGGTGACTGCACCCGTTTTGTCAGAAATGAAAACTATTGGGGCGAAGCTCCTTACTATGATGAAGTTGTCATAAAGTATATCCCGGAGGCATCTTCCAGACTTCAGGCATTACAGACTGGTGAGGTTGACCTGATTTACGGTGCTGACCTTCTCAGCTATGATGACTATAATCAGGCTCTTTCTCTGGATGGGATCGAGGGCGCAATCAATGATGGAAATACCCTGACCCGGAACCTGGTTCTGAATGCGTCCAGCGAAATTTTGAGCGATCTTAAGGTTCGCCAGGCGATTGCATACGCTGTCAATAAGGAAGAAATCACCAAGGGCCTGACCTATGGATACGAAACTCCGGCCACCAGCCTGTTTGCACCCGGAGCGCCCTACACAGACATTACTTATAACAGCACATGGAGCTATGATCTGGATAAAGCAAATGCACTTCTGGATGAAGCTGGATGGGTGATGAATGAAAGCACTGGTATCCGTGAAAAAGATGGACAGCAGCTTTCCCTGAATTACACCTATTGGACTGATCTTTCTCTTGCACAGGACATGGCTCTTGCAATTAAGACCCAGCTTGCAGAGGTTGGTATTGACGTAACCACTACCGGCCAGGATCAGATGACCTGGTGGACCGAAGGCGTTGCAGGAAATTATGACATTACAACATGGAATACAGAAGGGTCTTATACTGAACCGCACAAGTTCCTGCAGGAATCCCTCGGTGCTGATCCTCATGCTATTTCCTTGCAGGCACTTGAGGATTTCCAGAGCTATTCGGATGCGGTAAATGCGTTCTCCACCTCTGCTGATCCCGAAGTGGTTCAGAGTGCGATTGCTACTGCACTGAATGTTTCCAACGACAATGTGATTGACCTTCCGATCTCCTATTCTAAGGATCTGGTTGTATATAATTCCTCCAAAATCGCCGGATATACTTTCTCCAGCGTGCCACAGTTCTTTGAGATCGATAACGTACAGCCTGCGGAATAAATATAATCCAATGTCTAAATGGAGGGTTTAACGCCCTATCAGAGTGGCAGAAAATAGCCGAATAGATATAATAGAGGTTGGTTAGAAGTGTTTAACCAACCTCTATTTTTATGAAAAGGAGCGTATGTGAAATGGACAAGAAAGATAATCCCATGTCCAGACTGATGGAACTTGCCGCTCCATATAAGGGTGAATATGTTCTTTCAGTGATTTTGGCAATCCTGGGTGTTGCCGCCGGATTGCTGCCGTTTTTTGCAGTTTCAAAAATTGTGATTCTCTTGATGGATGGAGAGACATCTGTGTCCGTCTATATGGAGTGGTGTCTGATTGCGGGAATTGGTTTCCTTGGGAAAGTATGCTTTGCAAATTTCTCTACTTTAGTTTCCCATACGGCCACTTTCGCAACTCTGGCGGAGATCCGCCTGAAACTAGCAGATAAACTTACCAGGGTTCCGATGGGCTATATGATTAACACCCCATCGGGAGAATTAAAAAATGTCTTGGTAGATCGTGTGGAGGGAATGGAAACGACCCTTGCGCATTTAGTACCGGAGCTGACAGCGAATCTCTGTATTCCGATTTGTATTCTGATTTACCTACTGTTTTTGGATTGGAGAATGGCGCTGGCTGCATTGATTACCCTGCCGATTGGTATGTTGTGCTATAAGGGAATGGCAAATGGATATGAAGAAAAATTCCAGGGTCTTATTATGCGCGTGCGTAAAATGACCAGCACTGTGGTTGAGTATATCGGCGGAATAGAAGTCATTAAGGCGTTTAATCAGTCTGCTAATTCTTACCAGAAATATTCAGATGCCGTTGAAGATAATGCGGCCTATGCTGTGAACTGGATGAAAAGCGTGCAGCTTTACAAATCCATGCTTGTTACAATCTGGCCCAGTGTGTTAGTGTGTGTTCTTCCTATTGGCTGTGTCCTGTACCGGAACGGGAGCCTGAGCGTTCCGGCATTTGTTACCTGTATCGTGCTGTCATTGGGTATTATCACACCAATTTTAAATGCCATGAACTTTACGGACAGCATTTCTCAAATGAAATCAGTAGTCGGGGAATTGTGCGCCGTATTGGATGAAAAAGAACTGGATCGCCCGGAAACGCCGGTGTCTATTCATTCTTCCAATATTGTGTTAGAAAACGTCAGCTTTTCGTATGAAAGCGAAAAGCCGTTGCTAAAAAATATCAACCTTTCTATTCCAGAAAACAGCATTACCGCTTTTGTCGGTCCCAGTGGCGGCGGCAAGTCTACCATTACGAAGCTGATTGCGGGATTTTGGGATGTAACAAACGGAACTGTCAAGTTAGACGGAACAGATATTCGCAAAATTCCGTTGTCACAGCTTATGGATAACATCGCTTATATTTCACAGGACAACTATCTTTTTGACGAAACTGTTTTAGAAAATATCCGTATGGGAAAACCATCCGCAACGGATGAAGAAGTATATCAGGCTGCCAGAGATTGTGGCTGCTATGATTTCATTCTGAATCTGGAAAATGGATTCCATACAGTTGTCGGAGGTGCAGGAGGTCACTTGTCGGGCGGTGAGCGCCAGAGAATTGCGATTGCCCGCGCTGTACTGAAAAATGCGCCGATTGTTATTCTTGACGAGGCAACCGCTTACATTGACGCCGAGAATGAAGCCTTAATTCAAGAGGCAATGGCAAAAGTGATTGCCGGGAAAACCGTTCTGATGATTGCGCACCGTCTTTCTACGATTACCGATGCAGATAAAATTGTTGTCATAAAAGATGGGCAGATTATTGACGAAGGAACACATGAAAACTTATTGACTTCCTGTACGCTCTATCAGGAAATGTGGAAAGCGCACATGGACACAAAAGATGTGGCGTAGGAGGTGCGAAGATGATAAAGACATTAAGCAAGATTTATCAGTTTTCAGGGAAAATGCAGGGGACAATGAAAAAAGCTATCCTTTTTTCTGTCCTGCACTCCCTTTTTGATATGATGTCCTTTGGAGCATTAGCCATGGTTTTTTCGGGTTTAACAGACGGTTTTACTACGTCTATGATCTGGATGATATTTGGAATCACCCTGGCAAGTATGCTGCTTAAAATTTATTGCAGCTACATTTCAGATTTCGGCAAGGTGCAAATTGGATATTTTATGTGCGCGGAGAAACGGATTCATATTGGAGATCGCATGAAATATATGCCGATGGGGTATTTCAACGATCACAATTTGGGGAATTTGACTTCTGTCGTCACTACGACTATGGGCGATATTGAAAATAATGCGTCCATGGTGCTAACCAACATATTAGGCGGCTATATCCATGCAGCGATTATTACTATTGTTATGCTCTGTATCGACTGGCGGATCGGACTGACGATTTTGTGCGGGATTCTGCTTTTTACATGGTGCATCGGCCGGTTACAGAAAAAATCGGAAACGGTTTCGCCACAAAGACAGCAGGCCCAGGAGGCCCTCGTTTCTAATGTGCTGGAATACGTTCAAGGGATGCTGATTGTAAAATCCTTTAATCTCGGTCAAAATTCCAATAGCAAAATGAGACAGGCAATTCTGGACAGCAAGGATAAAAATCTGAAATTAGAGCGTACATTCGTCCCTTACAATATGCTGCAACAAATCATTCTCTACGGAACAAGTATTCTTGTTATAGTGGAGGGGTTGTACTTTTACCTGAATGGAACGATGGCGCTTTCCATTTGCCTGCTTATGACAGTAGCATCATTTATGCTCTTTAGTCAGCTTCAGTCAGCCGGAAATACTTCCGCACTCCTGCGGTTACTGGATGTTTCGATTGACAAAGTAAACGAAATTGACAAAACTCCCGTCATGGACGAACATGGTAAACCCGTAAAGCCTGAAAATTACAATATTGTTTTTGATGATGTTTCTTTTTCTTATGGCGAACACCAGGTTCTGGATCATGTGAGCCTGACTATACCCGAAAGAACCGTAACGGCTATCGTCGGTCCGTCCGGTGCCGGAAAAAGTACGCTTTGTAACCTGATCGCCCGGTTTTGGGATGTTGACGGAGGAAAAATTACAATCGGTGGTGTAGATGTGCGGGATTACACACTGGACAGTCTGCTTACCAATATTAGCGAAGTATTCCAAAAGGTATATCTTTTCGCTGATACCATAGAAAATAATATCAAATTCGGCAATCCAGCGGCTTCCCATGAAGAAGTTGTAAAAGCAGCTCAAAAGGCTTGCTGCCATGAGTTTATTATGAGCCTGCCAGATGGTTATGGCACCGTAATTGGAGAGGGAGGCGCTACATTGTCCGGCGGTGAAAAGCAACGGATTTCGATTGCCAGAGCAATCCTGAAAGACGCTCCTATCATCATTTTAGACGAAGCTACATCAAGCGTCGATCCAGAAAATGAAAATCTTCTGATGGGTGCTATTGCAGAACTGACAAAGAATAAAACGGTTATTATGATAGCTCATCGGCTAAAAACAGTCAGAAACGCAGATCAAATTTTAGTGTTGTCTGGTGGTCACATTGTTCAGACAGGCAAACACGAGGATTTGATAAGGCAGCCTGGTATTTATGCAGATTTCATTGGTATTCGCAAGAAAGCGATTGGATGGAAACTAAAATAGCCGTGGGAAGGAGGAGGCAATGAAACTATATGCGTCAGGCGAGGATTACTTAGAGGCCGTGTTGGTTCTTCAAAGGAAACAGGGCATGGTTCGCTCCGTTGATCTTGCCCGGCACATGGGCTTTAGCAAACCGAGCATTAGCCATGCGGTAGGCGTTTTGAAAAATGGAGGTTTTCTGACCGTGGATGATGATGGGTTCCTTCATCTGACCGTCATAGGTCGGGAGATTGCCGAGAAAATCTATGAACGCCATTTGTTTTTTATGGAGCAGCTTATCGCCGCAGGCGTTGATCCCAAAACTGCGGAGGCCGACGCCTGCCGGATTGAACACATTATCAGCGATGAGAGTTTTGACCGGCTGAAAGAGGCAGCCGCACAAGAGCAAGAATAAACCGAATAAGCCAAGCGATCCTGCCCCGACCAGCGGGGAAAAGAAAAAAACCGTTGCAGGGCAGGTAGCTTCGTGCGCCCATAATGGATTTTCAAGGACTGCGGCGGTTTTGAGTACATCAAGGCCGCCGTTCCTTATGCCCTCGACAAAGGAGTGACGACTACACGCTGACACGGCGGCTTTAGGAGGGAGCCGCCGTGAAGCAAAGACCGCTTCGACATAATTCGGCAGGAATTTACCTGTCAAAAAAAGCCTGACCGTCAATCGGCCCCCATCTGTTTATGAACAGGCACTATCGTGGCTGGGCCATAAGCGTCATAAGTCCTCTTTTAGCAGCGCCAGCCGCCGTTCTTCGGATGCTGGCGCTTTTGTTTGTCGTTTTTTCGGGAATTTCCCCGAAAGGTGTCGCTCACCGCCTTCATTTCGGTTCACCCGTCAACACATGAATCGAAATGGAGGTACATAATGCAGAAGATCAATCTTCGGGAACTGTATCCCGATGTGTATAAAACCGATGTCTTTGTAGACGTGGCCGAGGAAGTCGTGGCCGCGATCCGGGGCCAGGAGCAGGACGATGCCGCCTATGAACGCCGGAAGTTCCGGCACAAGGCTCACTACTCTCTGAACCGGGAGGATGGCATTGAAAACGATGCCCTCAACCGGTCACTCACCCCGGAGGAAGTCCTGGAGCAGAAGCTGCTGCGGGAGGAAGTGTATGCCGCGCTGATGCAGCTGACCGCCATCCAGGCCCGGCGTATCTACGCCCGGTTTTACCTGGGCATGACGGTGGCCGAGATCGCCCGGATCGAGGGGGCTGACCGCCGCCGCGTGTGGGAGAGCATCCGGCGCGGACTGAAGAAGCTGGCGCGGTTGCTGGATACGACCCAATAACCTGACCGCCGCATAGCGGCAAAAAGAGAGCCGGTGGGGGTTTTTATTCCTCCACCGGCTTACTTATTCTCTAAATGTTCATCTGGGTCAACCCCAGCCGTCTGCACCATCTCTTTTAGCTCATCAGTCAACGCGCGGGTTGAGTTTAACAGCACTTTTCTGGCAGCCGGAGGGCACGAAAGGTAAAGCTGCCGCATATCGTTGGCGGCTTGCTCAGCTTCAGGCAGATCGAGATTCATCAGGGAATCTAAAGATAAATTCAAGACTTTGCAAAAAGCGCGCAGAACCTCAAAAGAAGGATTCTTCACCCCTCTTTCGCAGCCTTGAACGTGCTTTAGAGAAACGTGGCTCAGATCTGCGAGTTCCTGCTGCGTCAATCCTTTTTCCTTACGCGCTTTTTGTATCCTTCGTCCCAGCTCTTTTATCAGTTCCATAGGCACTATCGTCTCCTTAATCATATTTTATCGTGCCCATTTCCTTGCAGGAAGAACCTCATAAAAGGCGTTTTTGAGTACGATAGTACCTGTTTTATTGTGCTTGTAAGGAGCTTGCGCTGTCCGCAGCTTCTATGAAGGGACAAGGCAAAATATTTTTTTCAAATAAATCGCAGCACAGACAGGACAAATCGCCTGTTTTTGTCATGGCTGTCAAGAAGGAGCTTTTCTTTCGCTGACCTTTGACAACTGAATACACGGCAGAACAGGTACATAACCCGCGTATGAGCGAGTGCAGGACGCCGCGAAGATGGAGCAGCCAGGAGGTGATGGACAAGCTGTTTCGGAGCGATCAACGTCCCTGTGACCCGGATGGTGGCACATCCGGCGCGATGACTGCGCGGGGGCTTAAAGATACTTCCTCACGGCCCGCCAAAGACTTGGGGGGAACCCTGCGGCGCACGCTACGAACGACGCTGCGGAGTTATGACAGCCGCGCCAGCGGAGACCTGTTCTGTCCCCGGCGTCAGGGATGCGTGGCAAATATGACGAGTAATCCGAACAGAATAACAGTAGCCGCGCCAGGTTTTTATCCGAAGATTTCTTTCAGACTGGTGCGGCTGTTTAAGTATTAAGATATTAAGGAGGCGAGAGTGATGTTTGAAAAATTCCATCGAGGTGACATATATTCGGCTGATTTAAGCCCTGGTATCGGCTCCGAACAAAGTGGCTCTCGTCCTGTACTCATTCTTCAAAACAATGTGGGAAATTGTTTCAGTCCTACGATTATTATTGCAGCAATTACCAGTGTAAGCAAAAAAAGCAGAAAGTTCCCCACGCATTACCACTTAAATGGCAGATGCGGTTTGGTGAAACCATCTGTTGTTATGCTGGAACAGATCAGAACAATCGACAAGTCGAGGTTAAAAAACTATATTGGTCATCTAAACAAGGATGACATGGAAAATATAAACAAGACGCTCTTGTGCAGTCTGGGGATTACATAAAAGTGCCGAAAGGCCGTATCATTTTCAGGCTGTGCAAGTAGAGTTATAATTTCGTTAGGAATTGCGGAGGTGATTCTGAATGGAGAATATCCAGAATAAAAGCGCATTGATTCCTTCAGATGAAATCCGGTCAGAAGAACTTCTGGCGGAACAAAAATTTGAAGCGTTTATCACTTCGCTGGCACATATCATCGAGAAATATGGTATGAGAGTGCTGGGCGAGGTTGACGGAGCTGCGTGAGAATCGCAGCTTTACATAGGATATTTTCCAAAAGTAAATTTTGGAGGTATGAATTATGAACCGATATGGAAAACGCTGTGTTTTGTATCCGAGGGTCAGCACAGAGATGCAAGTGGACGGATACAGCCTGGAAGGTCAAAAAAATATGCTGACACGATTTGCGGATCGTGAGGAAATGATCGTTGTTGATACTTATGAAGATGCCGGTAAATCCGGTAAATCCATTGAGGGACGGCCTGCCTTTCAAAAAATGCTCAGAGATATTGAGGATGGCTTGGACATTGACTATATTTTAGTGTATAAGCTGTCACGGTTTGGCCGTAATGCAGCAGATATACTTAACTCTTTGGAGTTGGTTCAATCTTATGGTGTAAATCTGATTTGCATAGAAGAAGGGATTGATTCCTCTCAGACAAGCGGAAAACTTTTGATTTCTGTACTATCTGCTGTGGCTGAGATTGAGCGTGAGAATATTATCGAGCAGACGATGAACGGGCGGCGCGAAAAGGCACGGCAAGGTGGATGGAATGGTGGCTTTGCTCCCTATGGGTATACACTGGAAGATAACAAGCTGATGATTGAAGAAACAGAGGCTGTGGCAATACGGAAGATTTTTGAATTATATACTTCATCGGAAATCGGTTTGGGTGGTATTGCGAATCAGTTGAACTTACAAGGTATACGGAAAATTCCGAGGCAGAATGGCACATTAGAGGATTGGACAGGACATTTTATTAAACTGATATTGGATAACCCGGTTTATTGCGGTAAAATTGCCTATGGACGGAGAACGAAGGAAAAAGTCAAAGGCACAAAAAACGATTACCAGATGAAAAGAAATGACGATTACATTCTGACAGAGGGACAGCATAAAGGAATCGTTAGTGAGGAGGTATGGGAAAAGGCTCATGCCAAGCGTCTTAGAACCGGAGTAAAGCAACCGTCAAAAATTGGGCGGGATCGAGTTCATTTGTTATCAGGTCTGCTGAAATGCCCGGTTTGTGGAAGTCCCATGTATACGAATAAACACGCATGGACAAATAAAGATGGCACTTACAAAGAAATTTACTATTATGTATGTAGTCGGAATAGGATGGTCCGGGGTAAGCATTGTGAATATAAGGCGATGCTGAAAAAGACCGATATTGAACCGATGGTCATTGAGGCAATTCGTGAGATCGTAAGGAATGAGGAATATGCCCAAGCCATTAAAAAACGGATTGGCGTTCAGATTGACACGAAAGCAGTGGATAAAGAACTGGAGGGCTATCAGGCAAAGCTGAAGGAAGTTGATCTGAATAAAACAAGATTGGAACGGGAAATTGACAGTCTCCCTGCTGATGCAAAATATCGGGAACGAAAGCTCCATGATATGACCTTGCGGTTAGATTCCCTATATGATGTCATTGTTGAGCTGGAGGAAAAAATCGAAGATGCCAGATTTCGGCGAGATGCAATTAAGCAGCAGGCAATTACTCTTGAGAATATTTACAAAATCATGGTGAATTTCGACTGCGTTTATAATATAATAAATGACGAAGAAAAGAGAAATGTGGTCACAGCCTTGATTAAGGAAATTGAAATTTACAGGAATGACGAGTCTGAATATCCGCTAAAGCGGATTGGTCTGAATTTTCCGGTGTTCAAGGATGGCGGGGAAGTTACGGAGCTTTTGTGGGACAAAGGGAATACCGTTGAGACGGTTGTCTTGCTTTCCAAGGGTGAGGTCGACTCGAAAAAGATTCGGGTTGAGTTCTCTTTGGAAGATATGGATATGTCCGAATTTCAGGATGGGGCAACCTATCCGCAGATCAAGGAGTATGTGTTGGAGCATACCGGGTTAAAGGTGTCCAACCTCTATATCTCACAGATTAAACGAAAATGTGGGATTGGGGTTGGTAAGAACTATAATCTGCCGAAGTCCGAGGATTCCAGACAGCCCCAGTGTCCGCAGGAAAAAGAGAAAGCAATCCGAGAAGCATTCAAATATTTTGGGATGATCTAACATCCCGCAAAATGGAGGTTTCTTATGGATAGATTGATTTCTTGTGAGTTTAACATGGATACCGCTTGTGTGGAACTGAAATTCTTAGATGGCAGCATGATTGCCATTGATACCATCGCCGTGGAGAATGAGGTTGCCGATAATATGTATCAGCGGTCAGAACTGAACTATCTAATCTACAATGACCCGATTGGATATGCAGACCTTGTTTTGAACGGAAACCCCGAAATTTATCTAAAAACTGTAACTGAATGTAAACCCTTAGATTAAAACTCAGCCCTCTGCCTTTTCCTTGGCAGAGGGCCGTTTTTTGCTTAACAGTTATTGAGCATCCCTTAATTGCTCTACAACGCTGCATTTCGCTGCGTTGTCATACATCATGCAAGGAATCAGCCACCCCAGCAGAAGAAATACCGGAATTGTCAGCAGGACAGGCAGAATGGTGAATCGATACT
>OGOF01001221.1_pt1 | contig 16335 bp, 9 predicted proteins | sample 1552621 | NCBI WGS metagenome assembly OGOF01 (sample SAMEA2580156, study PRJEB22360) | human gut metagenome | biome: human gut; feature: human-associated habitat; material: faeces | place: Denmark | collected 2008/2010
GCAAAGGACTGAAAATCCTTGTGTCCCCGGTTCGATTCCTGGTGGCACCACTATCAACTCAGTAACAAAAATCCCTTGAACTTTTGAAGTTCAAGGGATTTTTGTTTTATCTCTTTTCTTATTCACTCTATCGGTGTTTAAGTACACACATAGCTTCCATCAGCATACAACCGGTCAGATGCGATGTCAATCCCACACTCTCATCATCAGCAGGTGCTTTTCTCCAACGACCGCTATATAACATAGTCTTCTGATTCACTCCTTGCTCTGCCATAACCGTAGCACAATGAGTTATGTAGTCGCGAAACTTATTATAATTGGCACTATCCAGTGCAGGGTCATTAATCAGTTTCACAAAATAACGGAAGAAGATGCCATGAAACAAGCCACCGTCACCACCTTCTGCATCGGAGAGTACACCTTCATTGGTCGACAAATGGTCAATCACAAAATTGGCCGCTTTTACTGCATCTGCCAGATATTGCTTATCACCGGTAATCTTATACAGTTCATGAGCTGCTCCCAGGAAAGTACCCGAGTTGTACGAAAATACCCATTTGGTAATCTTGCCTTCTCCATTCATGCTGTCATACACTGCCCCCGTCTGACGGTCGAACAAGTTATTCTTCTCCCATGTATATATTTTAATGGCCTCATTCAGATAAGCCTGTTTGGGTTTTCCGGCCTTTTTGCCCATAGCATCGTAAAAATTATACAACCGGGCAGCAATAAGGGCAGCAGGACCATTGGAACAAGCGTTCTTAGATTTTGCCACATCCGTCTTCCAGGTAATGCCACCAAACCACGGAGCCTCATCTTCCGGTCCCCAAGTAGACCAAACCCAATCATCGTAGGTCTGTCTCGCCTTTTTCAGATACTTGGTATTCTTAGTGCTTTCAAACATGCGAATCTGTGCCAGAGCAATCCATTCCATATCGTCTACAAACACATTCCACCACGGGTCTTCCTCTCTGCCCGCAAAATTGAATTTCGGTGCACCTTCCCACCATAACGGGTATATATTCAAATACTGTTTGCTTCCGGTACGCATATATGCATCTACCATGACATCCATAGCATGTGCCTGTGGCCAATAATGATTGGTAGTCATATTGGAAAGATCACTACCATAATTAAAATAAAACCGATTCTCATACCCTTTGAAGTTTGCGCCCCAAAAATGCTTGATAAGGGCTTGCGACATACCATCTGCCATTTTCTGCCAATAAACAGGCGTCTTTTCCGCCAGACTTGCTGTAGTTTTTTCTACAATTACAGGATTGCTTCCCCCTGTCTCCGCAGAGAGCTGCAAAGTCAAGCTGAGAAAAAATACCGTAATCAATAAGTTCTTCATGTTTTCTGCGTTTAAAAGTTAATAATATTTCAGACTCAGCGGACAAAGGTATGAAATAGTAGAGATAATGAATCATTATTTCTTGCCATTTTTGTACGATATGCTGCATTCTTCTTCCGGTTGAAAGTATTGAGCATATCATCGTAGAGATCGGGTACCGAATACGGATTGTTTTTGTATAGTTTGTAGTTGAAGCGGATAAACTGCTTCAATTCCTTTTTCGTAGAGACCTTTTTAATTGTAATTGCCATAGTTGTATGTTGTTATGAGCCGGCAAAGATACATGAAAATCTTTAAAAACGGGTGTCTTACAGGTTATAAATGAGGAATGTCGTATATGCAACGTAGCAAAGCACCATGATGCTTCCCTCAATGCGGGTGATGGTACGCTTGGCAAAGAACAGCCCGAAGAACCAAAGCAGGATTCCGGAACCTGCCAGTACCCACAAGTCCAGATTAGTGATTCCGGTCAGGTGTAACGGAGTGATGGATGCACTGCATCCCAGTACAAAGAACACGTTGAACAGATTGCTGCCTACTACGTTGCCAATGGCTATTTCCGGATTTTTCTTCAAGGCGGCTACAATGGATGTGGCAAGTTCGGGCAGGGATGTTCCGCCTGCCACCAGCGTCAGTCCGATAACAGATTCGCTTACTCCCAGGCTGCGTGCAATGCCGCTTGCACCGTCAACAAAGAAACTGCCGCCGGCAATAAGTGCTCCAAGCCCGCCCAGAATGTAGAGGACAGACTTCCAAAGTGGCAGTTGCCTGATAGTTTCCTCACTGCCGGCTGTTTCTTCGGGACTGTGTGAGGCGATGGCAAAAGTATAACTCAGGAAGATAGCGAAGAAGCAGAGCAAAAGCAAGCCGTCTGTGATACTGAGAGTATTAGCCTTGTCTCCGTTCAGGAATATGTCGTTGGCACAAACCAGTAAAGCAATGGAAGACAGGATGCACAGAGGTATTTCCTTTTGTAATGTGTTCCGGGTTACGGCAATTGGGGCGAACAGTGCGGTGCAGCCCACAATCATCAGTGTGTTGAAGATATTGCTGCCCACCACGTTGCCGATGGCAATATCGGCGCTTCCTTTCAGGGCGGAAGATACGCTGACCGTCAACTCCGGAGCTGATGTTCCGAAAGCAACGATTGTCAGTCCGATAACGATATTGGGTATGCGGAAGCGTTTGGCAACGGATGCTGCTCCGTCTGTCAGTCCGTTTGCACCTAACAGGATGAGGAGAAGTCCTCCTATAAGTAATAGAATGTTCATGAAGTATATTATTTTGCGCGCAAAGATAATGCAAAATTCTGATTAAACGAGCCAAGAGGAAGTCCGTTTGCGCTTGTAAATGCGGAGAATTGTTCCGAAACCGGGGCGGAAATTATATCTCCACATTATATGGTTACGCGTGACGTAAATGTAAGTACGGCTCCGAAGGATGGTGCTACGGAAAAAGAAATAATTGAAAGAAGTCGTATCGGAATGATGGTTTGGTTCTTTCCGATACAACTTCGTATAATCAGGATTTTCCTATTGACTTAAAAAACGGGTTATTTGCTGCGTGTAACAGTGTGCAGTACATTGCCTTGTTTGTCAATCATGCGCAGTTCCAGTGTTTTTTTATCGGCAGATACTATGGAAAAGCCCGGTTCGGGACTGCAAAAAACGGTACCTTCAATAGGGTTGACTTTGCGGCTGAGCGAACCTGAGGTGTTGGTGATATAATCTATATTACTGCCCGGTACGCGCACATGCTGGAAGTTATGGATATGTCCGCAGATATACATGTCTACGTTGTGCCTGCGGAGTATAGGGTCGAGCCGCGACTGCATATCCCGGCGTTCGCTTCCGTCTTTCGGTGTTTCGGCATAAATGGGGTGGTGTCCGGCCACGATTACCCAGTCTTCTTTAGCGGCGGTCAGGACAGAATCAATCCATGCGAGTTGTTGTTTGTAATCTTGTTGGCAAGCATCGGGATAAGTCTCTTTCTCATTACGGTATTTGTCTATCATCGGAGCGGTATCTACCCAAACTACCCGGATAGTCATGCCTTTGTCTTCAAAAACTTTGGTATAGTAACGTGCGGGCATTGTCCAGCGGCGGCTGATATTCGAATAATCCAGTACGGCTTGCGTGTTGCCGCGGTATTCATGATTACCCAGCAAAGGAAACCAGTCTATCATCAGTTCGGGATGGCTGTAAATCAGTTCGTAATTAGTCATCCACAACGGGTCGTTGACGGAACGTACGCCTTCAAAGTGGTGCACATCACCCGTAGCGAGTACAAACTCCGGATCTGTGCCGTTTTCCGCCATTACTCCCATCAGTTCGGCAATGGGCTTCTGGTCATAATAGCCGTTGCGTCCCAGGTCATTGGCTACATAGAAGTTGAACTTTTTGTCGAATACGGAATAATCGGTAATTTGGGCACTTGCCCAGTTGCCCAGCAGGGCGACGAATAGTAAAAAGAATATTTTCTTCATTGTTTGGATGTTATTTATTCACTGCAGAGGGTATACAGTTGCATTGTTTTTTCATTTAGTGTGTTACAAAAGAAAATGCTCTGTCTCTCTGTGGTGATGTGTTTAAAAATTAATCTTCACTCCGGCATTCACCTTTACACCGTAGTATTCGGCTTGCATGGTACGGTCTTTCGTTCCCTGATAGTAGCGGAGAGGCTGGTTCAGCAGGTTATTGGCTTCGGCATAGAATGTAGTCTTTATTTTCTTTCCGAACGTATAGCTTGCATTGGCGTCCATGTAGTTCACTTTGTCGTAGTAACGGTCGTAGAAAGTGCTTTCACCCATTTCATCGATAAAGTCGGAAGCGAAATTATAGCTTACGCGGATGTTCAGTCCGGCTTTCTCGAAATAGAGCGAAGCATTGGCGGTGTGTGCCGGTGAACCCGGCATACTGAGGCCTTCTTCGTTTTCGCGCCCTTCGAAGTTGAAGTCTTCTACGCGGGAGTGCGTATAGGTGTAAGTTCCGTAAAAGCCGATGCACTTCAAGGCAGGGGCGATGAATCCGAAGTCGCGTTGGTAAGAGAGTTCTACTCCGAGCAGGTTGGCGTTGCCCGCATTCTTGGGCTGTGTGAATCGAGTATATACATTACCCTGATATTCGTAGTTGGTGCTGACTTGGTCTACGATGAAATCATCGATTTTCTTGTAGAAGATACCAGCACTGACCAGACCGATGCTGCGGAAATAATAGTCGGCGCTCAAGTCGAAGTTGTAGGATGTGGTCGGTTTCAATTCCGGATTACCGATAGTGATTTCGTTGTCGGAACGCTTGATGTTTACGCTCGGTACAAGAGCCGAGTACTTGGGACGTGACAGTGTTTGGGTAAATGAACCGCGTACCTTGAAGTCATCGTTTACATTCCACTTTACCAGCAGCGAAGGCAGGAAATTGATGTAGCTGTTGCGCTGACGTTCGGTCTTGCCGGTGATGTCTTCGTCTGCATCGTATGTACGTCCGGTATAAGCCAGATTGGTGTTCTCGATACGCAAGCCGGACATCAGCTCTATGCGGTCTGTGATTTTTGAGTCAAAGCGGACATAGCCGGAGCTGACCGTTTCGCGTGCCTCAAAGTTACCTGCCAGTTCTTCCTGTACTTGTTCTTTCTCGAACAATGCAGGGTTGTTAAGGTCTAATGCTCCGGTGTATTCCTTGCTGGCATAGATTCCTGTCTGGTATTTGCTGTTGGGCATAAAGTGCTTGTTGGATTGGTCAACAGTATTTTTAAGGCTGTTTTCCATAAAAGCATCTTCGTCCAGCGGAGAATATTCGTAGAAGTCCACAGTTTTATCTTTGGTTTTACGAACTACCTTTGCGCCGAATTTCAGTTTGTTGCCATTCTTGAACGGGAGTTTGAAGTTGGCGGAGAATTTCAAGTCCTGCTCTTTGATGTCTTCCTGTTGCTCGGTCAGTTCTTTCAGGCTGAATTCGTCATTCAAGGTCATTGTAGAACCGTCTTTGGGAGATGCAAAAGGCTGGCGTTCGTTGCTCAGGTCTATATCGAATTTCTGTTTCTTGAGTTGGAAGTCGATGTAGCGCTCGTTGGGACGCTCTTCGCTGGCTTTGGCATAACTTGCATGCCAGTCCATGGAAAGAAGTCCGAAGAGATGTTCACCGCCAAGTGAAAAATCCATCGTGCGCTGGCGTTCCAGACGGGCATTGTGGTTGTCGGGCGTTCCGGCTTTGGTTTGTATGCGTACGGTGGCGCTGCCGTCCGGTTCAAGGTCTTTCAGGTTAGTGCGGTAACGGTTTTCCCAGTCGTTGCGGTTATTGAAGATACCTTTGAAAGTGAGTTTGTGGTTGGTGCTGATGTCCCAGTCCAAAGCGGCGGAGTAGCTTTGACGTTCGCGGGTTACGTAATACTGGCGCATTTGGTAGTCGTTGACGTATGCTTTGCCGTCTTTATCCTGCTCCCAGGTAAACTCGGTGTCGTAAGAACCGGAGGGGGCATTTTGATAGGAGGCAGATACCATCAGCCCTAATTTATCATTGAAGAAACGGTCGCCGTAGGTAAATCCCAGGTTCAGCTGGGCTTTTTCGCTAATCCAGTTGTAGCCTGTTCCTGCGGTGGCAGCAATGCTGCGCTTATAGGGTGAGTTTTTCGTTACCAGATTGATAGAGCCGCCAATGGCATCGGCGTCCATATCCGGGGTTACTACCTTGTTTACTTCGATAGTCTGAATCATGTCGGCCGGAATCAGGTCGAGCTGTACGTTACGGGTATCACCTTCGGCAGAGGGTACACGGTTGCCGTTGACAGTTACGGAGCTCAGGTCGGCGCTTGTTCCGCGTACTTGTCCGAAGCGGGCTTCTCCCTGGTCGTACTGCACGTTGATACCGGAGATACGCTTTAAAGCATCGCCGATATTGGAGTCTGGGAATTTGCCTACCTGGTCGGCAGATACTACATTGGTAATTCCCAAGTTGCTCTTTTGGGCGTTGATGGCGCGGCGCTGTCCCTGAAATGCGCCGCCTACAACTACTTCCTGAAGTTCGACTCCTTCGTTCAGTACCACATCTTTCTCTAAAGTGCGTCCGGCGGGAATTGTAATTTTCAGTTCTACGGGTGAGTAGCCTACATAGCTCACCTTCACTGTATAGGTTCCCGGGTCGAGGTTGGGGAAAGTGTAGAAGCCGTTGACGTCGCTCGTCACGCCTGTGTGTAGTTTCTCGATGTAGATTGAAGCACCCGGGAGAGTTTGCTTGGTTACGTCGATAATACGGCCGCGTACCGTACCTTGTTTAACGATATTTGCTTTTTCGTCGGCCATTGTCGTGTTGCTGGCCGCTGCGAATAGTAGAAGGAATAAGAATGCTCTTACAATTTGTTTCATACCTGTTATTATCTGTTAATAATCTGCGGCAAAAGTATAGGTATGGGATTACGTCTGTCTTACGGAATTTTGAAGAAACGGTAACGATAATATTACAAACCAATTGCAAATGATGCATCAGGGGACGATATAATTTATCTTGTATGTACTGAATGACAGATTATAAGATTGGAATGTACTTTACTTTTATTTGCTTTAACTGTATATTAAGGCTGTTTACAGGCAATCAACAGCTTTTTCTCATCGGCAAGAGTCGTTGCAAACAGGTACATGTCCCCACCTTCCGCCAGCTTCAGGCGTTTTCGCAACTCGGCTACGCTGGCAGGAAAATTACGCACTGTGAGGTTGGCCTTCTTTTCCGTTCCTATCAGCTTTTTAAGTTCTTTCTTGTTGAGACTGCTGCTATCGGTAATGCGGAACTTGCGTCCGGGAAAGTCCGGTATATACTCGTCGGAAGTATAAAGATGACTGTTAGGGTGCAGTTTCTCTACATTATATATAGATGAAACGCTGCGGAAGGCTCCGGCTTTTAGGATGGATGCATTGGGTTCGTACAAGTATGTTTTCAATGTGGGAGTATACGGGCATGTATGTTCTTTCTCCTGTTGGCGGGTGAACAGGAGCTTTTGAACTTTCTGCGATGCAGTGAGGTTGATGCAGTGGATAGGGATTTCTTCAGGTACTAATTCCTTTCCGCGCTCTAATACAAGGAGAAGTTCCTTGCATTCGTTGTTGACGGAAACGACGTGGGCGGCTTGTACATGTTTCAAGTCATGCAGTGCAAGGGTAAGGTCCAGCATGGGAGATAACTTAACCAGAACGTGTGATGCTTTCTCAAGCAGTAAATTTTCCAAAGCGGAAACATCAGGCTCACATTCGCTGATAGCTATTGTTTTGCCTCCGTGTCCATCACGCCGGGCGGGGTCTATGAATATCCAATCTACGGGTTCCATCATTTGCAGATAACGGATGCTGTCTTCATGGCAGACCATGACCTGTTTTAAATTTAAAAGCGAAAAGTTATGAGCTGCTATTGCACAGAGTGTTTCCTGCCGCTCCACATAGGTGGCCCGGCGGAAGCAGGCGGAAAGAAAGGCACAGTCGATGCCGAAGCCCCCGGTGAGGTCGGTGAGGGTGTCGTGGTGGCTTCCTGATTCTGCGATGACTTCTGCTTTGTAGCGTGCCGTGGCTTCCGAGGAGCATTGTTCCATGGAAAGATGTGCCGGGTAAAGAATGCCTTCCCGTGCTGCCCAAGCGGGTATTTTTTCTTCTGCTATTTGACGTCCCACAATTTGGATGATAGCGGCAGGTACGTCTACTGTCGGATACTTGTGTGCTTGTAAAGCAAGGTTGCGTACGTTGTCTTTGCGATGCTCCCGGATAAATCGGAGTGTTTCTTCAGTCAGTGTCATGGGCATTGTTTGAGTAACGGTGCAAAGATACGGATAATTGTGATATGATTGAGGAGTTTTGCCAGCAGACAACCGGCAGGAGGTAGACCGGTTGTCTGCTGAGGCTTTATTGAACCAGGGTAAACTCTACAGGTTGCCCATGCTGGCATTCCACACTCAGTTGGGTTGTGCCGGTCCGGTATGTCGTTTTCACTCTTTTGTCGTAAGCAGACACATGCCATTTACCTTTCAGTTCCAACTCTTTTATTATGATACGGCTGGGTTCTTTGGTTGTGAATGTCTTTTCCGCAATGTTGAGGTCGGGAGTACACACACTCATTACCAAGGCATTATTCTCTTTTTGATACATCACCATTGTTTCTGCGGGCAAGAAAGAGAAAACATTATCGGCAACCGGTTTGGTATCTTCAAAAACAGCGTATGCCATGGTGCCTGTCAGAACATCATTTACGGCATGCATCTTGCGGTCGCGTTGTATCACTTTGTAGGTGGCTGCCGGCACATGGGTCTTCAGTTCTTTTCCAGAAGGCTGTATCCATACCATGTATTCGTAGCTTCCATCTTTGGGAGCTGTTCCGTGAGCTATCCATGCCGACACAAATGTTCCGGTAGTGGGGGTGCGTAACTTTTCGTGGCGCGATTCCTGTTCTGTGATTTGCACCTTTACCTTTCCGTCTTTCACAAAATACAGGTTACCGCAGCCGTCTTCAAGGCAGACCGGTTGTGTATCCGAGGCAGGTAGTTCCTGTTGCAGCCCTATTTGCTGTTTTTTTTCTCCGGTAATCCTGATGAAATCTTTTCCCGGTCGGAAGACGTGTTGGAAAAGCGTTGTTTCCGTAGGATAGTCGCTGTTGCTGTTCTTGATGTCTGTGCCAAGGCAGATTAAGCGGTTATCGAAACAAAATACCGACTTTCGTGCTACGAAATCGCCGGTAAAGTTTTTAAGGTCTCGTTCCATTAATTTCATGGCAAACATTCCGTTTTGGTTTTTCAGAGAACTTGCACCGGCGAATTTTTCCTTGGAGCGTGCCATGGTAGTACCAGGCAGAGGACTGTTCAACAGTTCGAAGGGCAGGTGTATGGTGGTGGTACCGGGCAGTCGGTTCCAATCCCAGCCATTTTCATTGTAACCGCTGGCTTTGCGGGAAGGAGCCCCCATTATTTGTACCGAACCGTAACTTTGATACCGACCGTACCGGTTGTCTTTTGTGTAAATTTCCGCTCCCCATACATCTGTGTTATATCCTTTGAGCGTAACCATCCAGTTATTGCGGCGGAAAATGCCGGCAGAACCGTAATTGTATACAAAAAAGCCTTGTGGCGCTGTTGCCGGAAGTATCCCTTGTTGTTTGAAGTAAGCGGCTTCAGGGGTATTACGTTTGCAAAGGCGCAAATAGTCTGCGGCCAGTTGATGATCAAACGGTTCTCCTTTATCCGAGAAGTCTCCGGATAGGGCAAGGTAGGCAAAAGCGTCTATGTCGTCATCTTTCATGGAACCTCCGAAAGGATGCCTGCCACTGATACCTACGCCCCATTCGTATTTGTTGCAATAGTTGCGCATGGCGATAAGAGCGGATTTCAGTACCTTTCTGGCAGATAAGGTTAATTGATAAGAAGTCTTGTTAGTCAGATTGATGAATTGTCCCAACATAGCAAGTGCTCCCGTGGTATAGGCCGGATAAAAGCCGCCATGGTGAAAAGTGGTACCGTCTACTTTAATACCTCCAATCGTACCGGGAGTATATCTCAACGATGTGGATACCCAACGTGAAAGTCCTTTCAGTGCGCGAACCCTTTCTCTCTCATCCTTTGTCATCATGGCTGAAACAATTTTAGGCATCAGCAATGTATGCCATGTATCCAGTAACTCGTCGCGGTTTTTGCCGCATGCCTTACGGGTTTCCTGTAAGGCTGCCCAGAACGATAGTGTTGAAAGGATATTATCGCATGTGGGAGCTTGCCGTATTTTGTCGCGCATCAGCCAGGCTGTGGTGTATATTTTTCTTATCTGATAGCCGTAATGGTGATTGGTTCCCATGCCGCTTCCGAAAGCAAATCCTTGGTTCATGGCATAGTCCCAGACTAAAAAATATTTGTGTTCTGCATCTTTGGATTGATTGTAATAGGCATCATAGGCAAATCCGGAGAGCATTGTTTCCAGATCGTTGAGGGATATTTCTCCCTTTTTGCGGTTCAACTTGTCATCGGGAACTACAAGAGGAGCTCCTGTAAAGCCGTTTCCGGAGCGTTGTATCTGTGCTTTTTGGAATGTAGCATAGGCTTTGTCGATTTTGCCTTGTGAAGCTTTATCCGCTGTCAGGACTTTTGTCAGCCGTTCTTCTATGGTTTGTAATTCCTGTTTCTCTGTCGGAGTCAGCGTAGCAGGAAGAGGCAGGTCATATTCCAACTGTTCCCATTGCCATACACGACACCAATGCCATAAGTCTCTAAATGTAAGTGAATTATTGTAGGGCATCTGCATGTCGGGAGTAGTGCGTTGATTCATTTCTTTTACGGGGAAAACGAGACGGTCGAAGAATACGCGTCCGTTGTTGTCCGGAGCAACAATACGGTAACCGGCGATTGTATTCTCTTGCTTATCTCCTTTCATGTGGGCAAAGCCTATCCAACAGGCACGCCAACCCTGAGCGTTTAGCCGGAAACCGAACCTATAAGATACATGACCCGTTGGAGAGAAGAATTCAAAGCGCAGCGAATCTTTTCTGGCTTGTTCGTTGTAAATCCATAGTGTAATCCCGCGTTTTTCTTTTGATATGGAGTCCAGATGTAGGGGAGTATCTAGTTTGACGGTGAGCACGGAACGGGGAGAGAATTGCCATGCAAGGCTTCTTTTCCCTTCTTTGTAGAACTCTTCTGAGGAAGAGAGTTCGTTTGGTTGTACTGTGCAGAAGGATTGTGGCACTCCTTTTTCAAATCCGGTTGTCTGTGCAAAGAGTATGTTGCCAAAGCATAAAAACAGACAATATAACAAATAGAATCGGTACATATTGCGAAATTTTAGCAGGTATGCAAAAAAAGAGGTTGTCTCCGATGTAGAGGCATTCTGCCGCCATCTCTTTCCGGACGGAACGGCAGACTGCTTCATGCCATGAAACAACCTCTTTCGGTTAAGTTAATAAAAAAAGTTGAAGGTTAGAAGAATTGTAGTTCTTTTATTTAGGTTATTGCCAATATTTATTCTGTTCCAATTTGCCGTTTACATCCAGTTCTTTTGTCGGAATGGGGAGGAACTGGTGTTTTTCTTGTGTACGTGCTGCATAATCGCGTGCACCGATAAACTGGTTTCCTGTAGCCCAGCGTTTATCTTGAGTCGCAGCTCCTAATTTGTCGTGTACGGCTTCTACATAAATACCCCAGCGTACCAGATCATATTTTCGCAGAGACTCAAAACAGAGCTCACGGGCACGTTCGTCACGGACGGCTTGTTGGAAGTCTGTATAGGACAAACCCTCCAATTTGGATATGCCTGCACGTTGGCGTATCTCATTAATGCATTCGTATGCTAAATCCGTAGGTCCTTGATGGGCTTCATTTTCTGCTTCAGCCAGCATTAAAAGGACATCACCATAACGTAAAATAGGATAGTTTTCCGGAGTATAGCTCTTGTCCTTCATAGAAGAGCTTTCCCATTCTCGACGGAACTTTCCACATGAACGTTGGACAATTTGTTTGTTTGTCCATGTTTTCTTGTTGTCGTTTACATCATACCAATAAGGAGCGATGGAAAGGTCTCGGCGTTTATCGTTTTTGTCAAACAAATCCCACAGTATCAAAGTGGCTGCATAGAAGCCGTAACCATATCCGTTACCGGTAGATTTGGTGCACTTTTGAAGATTACCTATAACATTTCCTATACGTCCGTCTGTATAGTTTCCTATGCCGTCGGCAGTACGGTTACCGATAAATTCGGCTTCCCAGATACTTTCATTGTATTCGGTATCATATTTGTCGGAAGCCATGTTCCTCCAGATAGCCTCGACATCCGGATTCATTTTATGCTTGTTCGACTTTTTCACTTCATTGGCCCAGTATGCAGCTTTGGCATAGTAAGGCTGTCCGCCGTTGGCGGGATATCCGGCACGCCACAAGTATACGCGGGCAAGGATACCCATTATTGTATTCTTTTTGATATAAGAGGGAGACTTATCGTAGGTCTGGTCATCAACCAAGTTTACGCATTCTTCCATTTCTCCGATAATCCAATCCAACGCATCGGTATGGGGAGTTGCTTCTATGGATGAATTATTCACGTCTTTGAATGAGGTCTTGCGGATGGGGACTTCGTACCAGCCTTGTACTAACAGGAAGTGAAAATATGCACGGAGAAATTTAGCTTCACCTTTCATTCGTGTTTTCACACTTTCATCCATGTCGGCTTTGTCAACATTCTCAAGAAAAACGTTGGCATTGTTGATTCCTTTGTAAAGAGTCTCCCATGTACCCCATACATGTTGGTTTCCCGGATTATGGTCGTTGCCATAGACTTGACTCGCCAATTGTCCGCTTTGGCGCTGGTAGTAACTCAGGTCGTCTACGTTGGATATCATGCATGAGTAATTGTTTCCGTATACTTTCTCGTAGGCCAAAGTATAATAGACTCCGGCCAAAGCAGCCGTGCATTCACTTTCATTGGAATAAAAAGTTTCCGGAGCGGTGAAATCATAAGGCTTTGTATCCAAAAAACTGTCGCAGGAGCTCAGCATTATGGCAGAGCATAATGTTAAAACTGTTGCATGGAATAATTTATATACTGTTTTCATATCAGTCTCATTTTTAATATTTGGTTAGAATGTTACGTTTAATCCCAATGACATACTGAAGGCGCGAGGGTATGGAGACCAGTCAAAGCCCGGTGTCAATGGAGAATTACGGGTAGAAACTTCCGGGTCGCTTCCGGAATAACCGCTGATAGTGGCAATGTTTTCGGCAGAAAGGTAAACACGTGCGCTGCTTATATGCAAGGGCTTCAGTGTTTTTGCCTCAAAATTATATCCCAATGAGATGTTCTTGAGTTTCAGGAAAGAGCCGTCTTCCACATAGAGTGAACTGTATTCATTGGAACCTTGCGCCCGGGCTCTCGGTATGTTGCTGGTGGGGTTTTCCGGAGTCCAGCGGTTAGCATAGGCGGCAAACATATTGGTATTTTGTTTGGCGGAAGGGTTTTCGAACACCATGCGGTTGGCATTGAGGATATCATTGCCATAGCTCCATTGGAAGAAGATGTTCAAGTCGAAGTTTTTCCAAACCAGATTATTGGTAAAACCACCTATGTGTTTGGGCTGACCGTTACCGATAGTGGTCTTGTCCTTGTCGTTGATTTCACCTTCACCTGTCAGGTCACGGTATTTGGGGTCTCCCGGTTGAGTACCGGCTACGTAATACGGGATGCCTTCTTTTAAGGTATATACCTCTTTGCCGTTTTCATCTATTGTCTTGTTGAAGTCCTCATATTTGTAAGTTCCGTCATAGATGAAGCCGTACATTTTACCGGCAGATTCACCTACTTTGCTGATATATGCCGGAGTGGTTTTATATTTGTTATCCCAACTGATATAGCTGGTCATATAAGGTTGTCCTGAGTTCAAGGCTATGATTTCATTCTTGTTGAAAGCGATGTTGAAGCTGGAATTCCAACTGAAATCTTTAGTTTTGATATTGGTGGTTTCCAAGGTGATTTCCAAACCGCTGTTACGCAATTTTCCAACATTTAAGGTAGCAGAAGAGAAGCCTGAGCTGGCAGATATATCGGCATCAAGCAACAAATCCTTGGTGGTTTTGATGTAATAGTCCATATTCAGGTTAATTCGTCCATCGAGGAAGCCGAGGTCCAGACCGAGGTCCAATTGTTCGGTTGTTTCCCATTTCAGCTTTTCATTCTGCATGCTGCTCAATACATAACCCGGTACAAACTGACCGTTCCACGGATATTTATAAAGATCGTCATCAGTGATGAGGTGTGCCATATAGTCATAATTGCCTATGCGGTTGTTACCGGTCTGACCGTAGCTGAAACGCAGTTTACCGTTTGACAGCCAGCTGGCATTTTCGGCAATGAAAGATTCACGCGCAAAAGCCCATGCCAAAGAGCCGGAAGGGAAGTAACCCCAACGGTTGCCGCGGGCAAATTTGGAAGAACCGTCGGCACGCATGGTAGCTGTTATATAGTAACGGGAGTCGTAGTTATAATTGATACGTCCGAAATAAGACATCAGTTTGTTTTCGCCTTTGGAAGAATTTACGGCCGGTGTGCTTCCCTTATCGAGTCCTGCCATGCCGAAAGATTCATTGCTGATTTTTTCCGTCCGTATAGAATGTATATAGCTGGTATTTTTCTGAACAGACATACCGAGCATCGCATTGAAATTATGAGAGTTCTTATTCAGCTGGTAACTGAGTGTGTTTTCGTTCAGGTAACTTCTTGCTTCACTCTGGTATAGATAAGCGTTTATTCCCTTACTTTGAGTGTTGGAAGGGTGGCTGTTACCGGTGCGTGTCTGAGAACCGTTGAATTCTTCGTTTTTGTAGTCGGTTGATGTATATCCGGCTGTAACTTTCAGTTTGAGTTTCTTAATTATCTCATATTCGGCACCTACATTAAACTGGAGATTATTGGTTGTCTTATGACGGTATTCGTTTTGAGCAGACTTCACGGGGTTAAAGCGGTAGTCCTCACTCATATTGACACCCTCATCGTACATCTGATTGAGAAGATCACTTCCTGTAGGGGATACCGGACGGAAAGACCATACACTGTACATGTAGGCGGTAGACATGGAACTTGTGGCGCTCGATACGGTAGGACCGTCCTGAACAGTGCTGGCATAGTTTCCTGTAAAGTCAATCTTCAGTTTGTTGTTTACTTTCTGGCTCAGGTTCACACGTCCTTGATAGCGTTTTACGCCGGAGTTGATGATAACTCCCTGTGTGTCATCGTAAGACAAAGATGTGGTGTATTTCAAATCGCCTTGCGAACCGGTCATGGATATATGATGGTTATGGCTGAGAGCGGTACGGTAGATATAGTCTTGCCAATCGTAAGATTTAGCATTGTGATAGGCATCCAGTGTAGGATAAAGTTCGGTTATATAGTTTTTCTGGAATTCTTCTCCGCTGCCCATGATTTCTTGTTGCAGCATGACAAAGTCATAGGCATTCATCACTTCTGGTGTGTTTCTTACAAGACCTACTTTTACGCTACCGTTGTATGTAATGGTAGGCTTTCCGGCTTCGCCTTTTTTGGTGGTTACGATAACTACACCGTTGGCACCGCGTGCTCCATAGATAGCTGTGGCGGAAGCATCTTTCAAAATGTCTATGGATTCAATATCATTAGGATTTATTGATCCTAAGCCGGAACTTTCGGAAGGGAATCCGTCGATAACGTAAAGCGGAGCTGTACTTCCGGTCAATGAACCGGCACCGCGGATTACTATATTAAAGTTATCTCCCGGTCCACCGTCACCGGATGAAACCTGTACGCCGGCAATACGTCCTCCGAGGCTTTCGGTAATATTGCTGACAGGAGTCTTGGTCAAATCGCCCATATTGGCGGAACCGATAGAACCGGTCAGGTCACGTCTTCTGACATCACCATATCCTACAGCAACAACGGTCACTTCTTCCAAGGTTTGGGTATTTTCTGTCATTGTAATATCAAATTTACTTTGATTGCCTACTTTGACATTTTCCGTTTTGTAGCCGATAAATGAGAATTGTAAAACATCACCATTTTTTACATTGTCCAATTTAAACTCTCCGTTTAAATCTGTGGTTGTCCCATTGGTTGTTCCTTTAATTACAACACTTACCCCGGGCAACTCTCCCATGGCATCAATCACTTTACCTGTAATCTGTCTTCCTGTCTGTGCCTGTACTGCTGTACAGCAGAAAAGGAAGAATAAAAGATTTAAGATAACTTTTGGTCTCATAAAAATAAAATTAAAAAATTAGGATGTGCAAATGTATGGATTGTATAAGAAATGTGAAATCTGTAATTGTCCATAAAAAGTACAAATTCATACATGTGGAGTTGTAACTAACTGCGATGCAGCCAATAAACTGCTATTGGCAAGAAGGTATTATTATGTTACATTGAGATTTGCGGAAAAAGGAATGTGGGTCAATTAGCTATGACCATCAACGGCTCTCGTTTTACAAGAGATTCCCATTTTGAGCAACTTGCACCGATTTAT
>OGOF01001233.1_pt1 | contig 16211 bp, 9 predicted proteins | sample 1552621 | NCBI WGS metagenome assembly OGOF01 (sample SAMEA2580156, study PRJEB22360) | human gut metagenome | biome: human gut; feature: human-associated habitat; material: faeces | place: Denmark | collected 2008/2010
ATCGCCGAGCGAAACCGAGCCGGCACCGCCCAACGTGATGACCGCAGCCCCGGCACCCTTGTCGAGCAGCGCATTGAGCGCCGCGACGCAGTTTGCATCGTCCGCGGGCAAGATTCCCGTCAGCACCTGGCACTCGGTCTCGTTGGGACAGACCAGGTCGACCGCAGGCCAGACCTCCGCAGGCAGCTCGCAGGCAGGAGCTGGATTAAAGACCGTATAGAACCCCAGCCCGTGAGCGCAAACAAGCGCCTCGGCCGTCGCCGCAAGGTCGCATTCGCCCTGGGCGATAAAGACGCTTCCGGCAGCCGGGGCAATCTCGCTGGCGCCGCCGTCGAGCTCATGGGCCACCAGACGCCTCAGCGCGCAGGCAACGTCCGCGCCCGCAAGCGCATGGTTGGCGCCCGGTGACAGTATGATGCGGTTGTCGCCCTCGCAGCGAATGATGGTCGCCGTTCCCGTCTCCACGTCATCGCGATGCACTACAAAGTCACAGTCCACGCCGGCGTCTTGGAGCCCCGCCACGAGCGACGCGCCGAACGCATCGCGACCGACCGCGCCGATCATGTGCGTGCACGCGCCCATACGCGCGGCAGCTACGGCCTGATTGGCGCCCTTGCCTCCGGCGTTGGTGATAAACCCGCTGCCGCCGACGGTCTCGCCCGCACGCGGTATGCGCTCGCACGCCACCGAAAGGTCCATGTTCATGCTGCCGAACACCGCAACGATGCCGCGATCTGCCATGGAAACCTCCTCGTCCGCGGGCTTTGCACCCGCTGTCGGCCGTCAATCGTGTGCTCTCGCACCTCTATAACTTTAGTTCACTTTGATGTGAACGCGCGCTTGAGCTTGCGCCAGCAGCAAGCATTCACAGGAGCAGGCAGCTACAATGAAGGCGTGCTGATTATTCTCGTCATTGGATGATGTTTTATGGAACAATTCTCGCAATCGGGCTCGCGCGGTCGACGCCGCACGGGCAACGAGCCGGCGCCGCACGAACGCGTGAAGAGCGAACGCCGTGCCAACGAGCCGCGACGCACCACGAGCCCCCATCGCGCTTCTGCCAACAACGCGGGCCGCGCCAACACTCCCGCCGCGGAGCAGACGCCTGCTCGCCCCAAGTCCCGCTACATCCCTGCCCTTGACGGCCTGCGCACGCTTGCCGTCGTCGCGGTGGTGCTCTATCACCTCAACCTCACGTGGGCGCAGGGCGGTCTGCTCGGCGTCACGATCTTCTTTGTGCTTTCGGGCTATCTGATCACACGCCTGCTACTCAACGAAGTCGCTAAGACCGGCCGCATCGACCTCAAGAGCTTCTGGATCCGCCGCATCCGTCGCCTGGTCCCCGCCGTGGTGACCGTCGTGGTGGTGACCTGTGCGCTGTGCACCGTCTTCAACCACGTGATGCTCACCAAGATGCGCCCCGATATCCTGCCGTCGCTGCTGTTCTTCAACAACTGGTGGCAGATTGCCCAAAACGTCTCGTACTTCAACGCCCTGGGCGATCCCTCGCCGCTTACGCACTTTTGGTCGCTCGCCATCGAGGAACAGTTCTACCTGGTTTGGCCCCCGCTGCTGCTCGCTATGGTATCCATGCACATGAGCAAGCCCAACACGCGCCGCGTGGTTCTGGGCCTTGCCGCGGTATCTGCCCTTGCCATGATGGTGCTTTACAACCCTGCCGCCGACCCCAGCCGCGTGTACTACGGCACCGACACCCGCGTGTTCTCGCTGCTGCTGGGTGCCTGGATGGCCTTTATCCCCGATCGCGACCTGGCGCCGGTGCGTCTCGCTCGTCGTTTGGGGCTCAATCGCCTGGCCGGCGCCGCCAAGCACGGCAAGAACGCCGAGGGCAAGCCTGGCGAGAAGGCCGACGAATCAGCCGAGACCGGCCCGGCACAGCCGAGCGCCCTCGTGCGCTTTTGGTCCTCGCCCGCATCCATCGATGTGTTGGGCCTCGTGGGTCTGGTTGGCCTTGCCGCCATGGTCGCGCTCACCAACGGCTACACCGCGTTCCAGTATCGCGGAGGCACGCTGCTGTGCTCGATCCTCACACTCATGGTCATCGCGGCCTGCGTGCAGCCCCAGGGAATGGTTGCCCGCGCGCTGTCCGCCGAGCCGCTCGTATGGGTTGGCAAGCGCTCGTACAGCATCTACCTGTGGCACTATCCCCTGCTGTTGCTCATGAACCCGGTCGCCAACATCAACGATACACCGTGGTGGCAGTACATTTTGCAGGTGCTGTTGGTGGTCGCCGTGGCCGAATGCTCATATCGCTTTATCGAGACGCCGTTTAGAAAGGGCGCCTTTGGGCGCACCGTATCCGAGTTCCGCGACGGCACCGCCACGCCCGCCAACTGGGTGCGCGCGCACGTCCCTGCCTGTGCAGCCTGCGCTGTCGTGTTGGTCGTTGCACTGGGCGGCCTGATCTTTGTGCCCGAGACGTCTGCGCTGAGCGGCGAGGGCGCCGAAGTTCTGAACAAGGAAGCCAAGAACGCCGCACCCACCGACCAGCAGGCGGCCGACGACACCGACAAGGACAACGACGGCTTCCCCGACGGCTCCTACGACCTGTTGATGATCGGTGACTCCGTGTCGCTGCGCGCCGTTGATTCCTTTGACGGCGTGTTCCCGCACAGCCATATCGATGCCGAAAAGGGCCGCCAGTTCGATGCGGGCCGTGCGACATTTGAGGGCTATCTCCAACAGAACCTTGCCGGCAAGATCGTGGTCTTTGCGCTGGGCACCAACGGCTTGGTAACCGACGACCAAATCGACGCCATCATGGCCGATGCAGGAGATAAGCGTATTGTGGTGTTTGTGAACACGCGCAGTCCGCAGCCGTGGGTTGGCTCTACCAACCAGGCCATCGCTAACGCCGTTACGCGCTACAAGAACGTGCGCGTTATCGACTGGTACGGATACAGCGCCAACCGCAACGACCTGTTCGATGGCGATGGCACGCACCTATCGACCACTGGCGTGACTGAGTACCTCAACTTGATCCACGATGCCGTCAAGAAGGACCTGCCCGTGCATCCCGAGGATCACGTCAACGATCCGCAGCCGGCAGCCGTCAAGTCTGCCACCGACGCACTCGTCAATGCGCTCGCTCTCAAGCCGCACAAGCTGGGCACCGACAAGTAACCCGCAGCAAACAACCCAAAATCACTCTTTTCGAGCCGGCCCCAAGAGGTCGCGGGCAAAAAAACGGGCCGCAGCCCATGGCGACGGCCCGTTTGGAGTCCAAAAGAGGCGTTAAGCGCTGTAGCCCATCGCTTGCAGCACAAACATGACGACTGTCAGCACCGTAATCACGGCGATAGTCGCCCAAGTGAGCACGTTCCACACGCGGCCATTGCGGTTGGCACCCATGATGTGACGGTCGGCGGCGATAACCACCTGGAACACCAGAACCACGGGCAGTAGCACGCCATTGATGACCTGTGAGGTCATCATAATCTGGAACAGATCGACGCCGGGCATAAGCACCAGCACGGCAGAGATACCGATGATGGCCGTAATGATGCCGCGGTAAACCGGGGCCTCGTCCCAGCTGCGGTCGGCACCGCGCTCCCAGCCAAATGCCTCGCAGATAGCGCTCGACGTAACGCCCGGCAGCACGCAGGCGGCCAAGAAGCTCGCCGCGACCAGGCCCGAGGCAAACAGTACCGTGGACCACTGACCCGCAATAGGCTCCAGCGCGCGGGCAGCATCGGCGGCATCGCTAATCTGAATACCCGCCGGGAACAGCACCGTACCGGTCGTGATGATAATGAAGCCCGCAATGATATCAGCAGCGATCGAGCCGCTCACGGTATCAATACGCTGCAGCACGATGTCGTCCTCGCCCGCGTTCTTATCGACCACGTTGTTCTGCGCCAAGAAAATCATCCACGGCGCGATGGTGGTACCGATCGTTGCGACCACGAGCGACACGTAGCTGGGGTCATTTTGAATGTTAGGCACGACCAGGTCGCCCGCGCCCTCCCCCCAGTTGGGGCCAGCCATAAACGCGGCGACAATATAGGTCACGAAGACGCAGCTTACCAGCAGCAGAATCTTCTCGATGCGCTGGAAACTACCCGACATGGTAAGCATCCACACCAGCAGCGCCACCAAAGGCACCGAGATGCTCGCCGGCACGCCAAAGAGAGCAAGGCCGCTGGCGATACCCGCAAACTCCGAAATGGTCACAGCCGTGTTGGCGATCAACAGCGCCGCCATAGCAAGTACACTCTTGCGCACGCCAAAGCGCTCGCGGATGAGCGATGCCAGGCCCTTGCCCGTGACGCAGCCGCAGCGCGCCGCGGTCTCCTGCGTCACGATGAGCAGCACAGTCATGACGGGAAGCATCCAGAGCATCTTGTAGCCATAGCTGGCGCCCGCGCTGGAATACGTTGCAATGCCGCCGGCGTCATTGCCCGAAAGCGCCGCCAGCAGACCGGGACCCATAGCGCCAAAGATGGCCGCGATGGTCAACTTTTGCTTGGTGCCCGACTTTTGCTTGGTATTTTGCACGCGACCACCTAACCCATGACCGACATGGTGAGCAGCACCGCAGCGGCGCAGTACGCTATGCACGAGATCATGACGGCAATAACGTTCATGGCGGTGCCCGACGTGTTGAGGTCATGCTCGTCACGCCAGAACAGCACCATCAGGTAAATCACGGCGCTCATGTTGCCAACCAGGCAAATGATGGCAGCGATATTAAAGCAGCCGGTAAAGAGCTGCTCCTCAAACATGGGCGCATCGGGAAACGCGGCGGTGCGCACCAGCTGGGCGCACAGATAGGTCACGAGTGACAGAATCAGGCCCATGCCCGTGCTCTGGAAGAAGAACCCCAGATATGGCTTGGGCTCGTCGTCGTGACCGTCATACTCCAAGAAGTAGTTCTTGACGAACGACACCATGCGCGAGGCAGCAAGCAGCACGAGCGGCATGGCGCACATGGGGAACACCACCAGATGCGCGGAGCCGAGCGCCGTCCCCAGCACCGTTGCCATGATGCACGAGGCAATGCCCCACACGACAACCCAGTACTGGCGATGCACGAACCAGCTGAGCACGTTCGTCGAGTCGTCCGACGCGCTATCGCCCGAGCCGACACCGGCGATCTGCAGGTCCTCCTGATGCTCCTCGGCGATAACGTCCATGGCGTCGTCGAAGGTCACGATGCCCAGGATATGACGGTTCTCGTCGCAGACAGGGATGGCAACCAGGTCGTACTTGGTCATCTCGTCCGTCACGTCTTCCTGGTCCTCGTCGGGCGACACGTAGACCAGGTCGCGATAGGCGAGCTGGCCCAGCGTGGCATCGCGGTCGGCCACGATCAACGTGCGCAGCGAGAGCACGCCGGTGAGCATGCCGCTCGGATCCTCGGTATAGACGTAATAGACACTCTCGAAGTCCTCATCGAGTTTGCGAATCGCCTCGATGGCATCGCCGACCGTCGCCGTGGCGGGCAGCGAGACAAACTCCGAGGTCATGATGCGGCCGGCGGTGTTGTCCTCATACCCCAGCAGGTTACGAATCGCCTTCTCCTCCTTGACGCCCATCAGGCGCAGGAGCTTCTCGGCCTTCTCGTAATCGAGCTCGTCGATCAGGTCGGCCGCATCGTCCGGGTCCATCATAGCCAGCATCGACGATGCGTCCGTGTCGGACAGGCCCTCGAGCATCTCGGTCATAAGCTCGTCGTCATCGAACTCCGAGATGGCCTCGGCGGCCTGGGCAGTATCGAGCTGCGCAAACACCTGCGCACGCAGGCGCGGGTCGAGCTGCTCGATAATGTCGGCGATGTCGGCAGGGTGCAGCTCGCCGAGCGTCTTGTGCGACACCGAGAGTTGAATGTTCTTGGTCGAGCGGTCGAGCAGGTCCATGTAGGACCAAGCGATGATGTCCTCACTGAGCGGCTTGCCCAGGTGCTTCATAAAGCCCTCGACGATATGCTCGAGTGCGGGGCTGATCGCGCGTAGCAGACCGCGGGCGCCCACTTCGGCGCCCAGCAGGCGCAGCTGATTTTCGCCCGACATGGAAAACTTGATGTCGTTTACGCGCACGACCTTCATGCCCTGCGTGTCGACGATCTGCTTGTTGAGCACGTCGCGGGCAAGCAAGAGTTCGGTCGGCTGCAGGTACGAAAAACGGATTTCGGTGGCCGACGTCTTAAGGTGTACACCCGTCTCGTCGATACGGTCGACCCATTTGCGCCAGCTGATCATAAACGGCGTCTTGCCGGGTCCGCGGAACGCGAGCGACGTCACGTGCGGAAAAACTTCGCCGGTAGCAATGCCAAAATCGTTCACCACGCCGAGCTTTTCGCCGTCGACGTCCAAGACCGGCAATTTGAGCATCTCACTCAGATAATTCAATGGTGCTCCCCATCATTATTCCTCCGGACGCGGCCGCATGTGCGGCGTCCGGGGGCTTCTGGATATGTATACGCATGCGCGGGCGGCACGCCGCTCGACGCTTACACCCCGTGCATGCGCAAAAAGCACCTGCATGGGGTCATCGACTGTATGGTCGAGGTTTGGATTTCACCTGTAACCTTTCTCTTGACCCTCATTAACCGCAGTAACTATAGCATCAGCATCGCCCTGCGGCATCGAATTTATGCGCTGCACATTGCAGGCATACCAAACGCTGACGCATCCGTGACATAGCCATTGGGGACGTTCTTAAACGACTACCCAATGACTACTCTGTGGTGTCGTTGTCCTCGGCAAGTTGGGGGAACACGGCGTCCTTGGGCATGGTGACCTTCGTCAGCGAGGTGAGCTTTTTGCTCAGCGACGTGTCCGTCTTGACCAGGTCGCTGAGCGTCACGATCTTGTAGCCGTCGGCAATGAGGCCGTCGATAATCTGCGGCAGCGCCTCGAGTGTCTGCTCGGCGCATTCGTCTCTATCGGTGAGCAGCACGATATTGCCCGGCGTCACCGAATCGAGCACCGTCGAGACTTGCTCGTCGGCACCGTTGAGCAGCCAGTCGCCCGAGTCAATATTCCACGAGACCACGGCGGAGACCAGGTCCATCGCATCAATCCAGTTTTGCTCGTCAAAGGCAGCGTAGGGAGCACGCAGTAGCATCGTCTTCACGCCGGTCGCCGACTTAATCGCATCGGTGCCTTTCGTGATCTGTTCGCGTACCGCCTCACGGTCCTGACCCTTGAGCGAATCGTCGCTGTAGCTGTTGGATCCGATCTCGCACCCGGCATCAACAATCGCCTTGGCCGTGGCAGGCGAGGCCTCGGCCGCATCGCCCGAAAGGAAGAACGTCGCGGTGACGCCCTTTTCCTTGAGCACCTGCAAGATCTGTTTGGTGGCGCCGCTCGGACCCTCGTCAAACGTCAGCGCCACGTTCTTTTTGTTGCCCTTGGGCGCCACGCTGGCGCACGCAACAACGCAATCGGTGGCGGGCACGACCTCGCCGCGGTCCTGCGTCTTGCCCGATTGCTCACCAACCCACACCTCGGAGCGGCCCTGGGCACCCCACGTCTGCACATACTCGATAGCGCCCGTGCCCTCGACCTTGAACTTGGGCTCGATAACCGTAGCCTGAACCTCGTGCTTCTCGTAGGTGTTACGGCCATCCTTGACCGTCACCTTCTCGCCGCCCTCGAGTTCGCGGCTATCCCATTTGCCCTGCTTCACGCGCTTGCCGTCGACCTTCACCGACAGCTTTTCGCCCCCATGGCGCTTGAGCACGCTGTCATCAACGGCCAGCAGGTCGCCTGCGTCGTAGGTGCCAGTCAAATCCTGTTCGTCGATGAGATTCTGCAGCGTAGAGCCCACGCGCACCGCGGTCTTCTGGCCGTTGAGCTCCACGTCCACGCTGCGGTTGACGTAGCCCACGACGGCAGCGATAAACAGCACGAGCGCGCAACCCACGGCGATAAGCGCGTAGGGCAGGCGAGACGAACGACGGGGTGTGCGGCTGTTGCCGATGCGAGCGCTGCGGTCGCTAAAGCCGCGGCTATGGTTGAGATACATCGCGCCGGGCTTACGGTGACGCTTGCGCTGACCGCTGGGCAGCTGCCCCAGGTCGCGGCGCGCCGTCGGACGCGCACCCGAACGCCCGTTTAAGTTGGATCCGTTTTGGCGCATGTGCCCTCCCCCATAAACACAGCAAGCCGGAGCAACAGGTCTCCGGCTTGCCTCCCATCATTTGGTACGTCGCTATTTTGTAGCTTTTGACGAGCCTCCGCTCGCCTTTTGGTATTCGTCCTTAAAGGCCTTGAACATGCCGCGCGTCTTGCCGAGCTGCTTGCCCAGTGCGCGACTGCCCTTGTCCACGGCAACCGATCCCTTGTCGTCGAGCACCTTGGCGCCCTTTTTGACCTTGTCGCCCACCACGACGCTGGCCTCGGCGGCCTTGGCAGCCGCACCGCCCGAATACCCGAGCGACTTGACCTCGTCCGAGACGACCATCGCGCCGTTCTCGTAGCCGCGCAGCATCGTCGGCGGCACCTGCGTGTCACCGACCAAAACACTCGAAGCAGCACCGGCGGTCACATAGAATGCCTGCACGATGCCCGAGCGTGGCTTGAACTCAACATCCGAGCAATAGCCCACGACGTCGCCCGATTCCGTGCGCACGTCCATACCGACCCAGATGATGCAATCGTCCAGGTTGATGTCGAGGCGCTTGGCGGCGGCGGCATCGTACGTGTCCTTGACGTCATCGACCGCAATGGCGCCCTCGTAGACACCAATGGCGTCGAGCGCTACGAATCGGTCGGGACGCTCGATCATGCCCGCGATATCGGACTGGCGGACCATAAAGCCGACCACGCGCGTACCGCCCGGGGTAAAGACCGGAAAGTGAATCTTTCCGAGCTTTTTAGGGCTGCGCGGCGTGCCGTCCTTTTTGGTGCGCTTGTCCTCGGTAGGCTTGCGATAGATCTTGGCGCCGACAAAATCCCCGGCGCGCATTATGCCTCGGTCGAGGGCTCCGCAGCCTCGGTATCAGCCTCGACGGCGTTCTCGACCACGACGTCGGCGGCAGGCGTCGTCACGTTGCCGCCCGAATGGGCGTCGTTGAGCTGCTCGCGCAGCTGGTCCATGCGCTCGCGAGCCAGGTCGACCTTGGCGCGTAGGTCGTCGGTCTTGGCGTCGACCATCGGGCCAAAGTCATTCACCGCAGCACGGGCCTCCTCGGCGCTGTGCTCGTAGGTGTCGCGCATATTGTCCCAGGCGTCGTTGGCGATATCGGCAGCCATGGCGCGGGTCTCGGCGCCCGAGCGCGGGGCCAGAGCAACGCCGACAATAGCGCCGGCAGCGGCACCAAAAAGTGCGCCGGAGACAAAGCTGAAAGTCTTACCCATGATCATTCCTCTCCTGCGGGCACGTCGGTGCCCACCGTTTGAATGCTGTCCATTATACCCGCAGCGCATCACTTGCCGCTCCGCTCATCTGCGTACGGCAAAGGCGCAGGTACGTGATGGTGATAAACGCGTAGGCCTACTCCTGGGGCATAGCCGGCATGGCCACCGTGGCACCCGGGTCCTCGCCGGCGCCGTCCACGAGCGGCAGGCCGCCCTCATGCGCAGGTCCTGCCGGAACCGTCGCCGCACCGCCAAAGACGGCAGCGGAGGCCTCGTGGTTCTCGGCAACCGCACCCTCGGTATCAATCGCCACCTGGGGCTCGTCGTCAAAGTTGGGGACGCCCTGGGGCTCGGTGGGAACGGGCTCGGCGGTCGCATCGGCAACGGGCTCGGCGTCGACCGGCACATCGCCCTCGTCAGCGCCCTCGTCCTCGGCAGCATCTTCGCCGTTCGCAGCGGCGACGGCCTCGTGAGGATCTTTGCCCTCGGCCTCGGCGCGCATGCCCAGCACCAGGTTGCGCAGGCCCGCGACCGTGCCCTCCACGTCGGGGGCAGGCTGGTCGGCGTGCAGGTACGCCCAGTCCATCATAAAGGTGGCCGAAGACAGCGCACCGATGGCCAGCGCGTCGTCGGGACACGAAAGCTCAACCTCAAAAACGCGCTCGTCGTGCTCGCTTACGCGCGTGCGGCCGCACGAGATGCTACCGGCAAGACCGGTCTCGTTCATGAGCTCGACCGTCACATGCTCAAGCAGATGGCAAAGCTCGGTCTGGCCCATGCAGTCCTGGAACTCGCGGCCGGAATCACCCAGGCACAGGTGCTTGGCAATCGCCGGCACCAGGTAATACACGCGCGCCGTAGCCTCGATATCCTCCGAGGTCATGAGCGGCATGCCGGGGTTCACCAGCACGTGCGCGCAGATCTTGTCCTCGCTGACGGTGACCTTAAGGATGTTGAACAGGCCTGCCATAACTCTCCCCTACTCTTCCTTGTCCTACTCGTTGCCGTCGTGCGGATTCGCGGAACCCGCACCCGACGTCGTCGGCTCGTCTACCGAAGACTCGGAATCCTTCTTATCGGTTTCGGCCGGAGCGATCACGCGAATGAGCGAGATGCGCTGGCCACGCATCGACTGCACTTTAAACTTGTACCCCGCAACCTCAAACACCTCTCCGATGTCGGGCACCGAGTCGCAAAGCTCCAAAATCCAGCCGGCGATGGTCTCATAATCATCGCTTTCCTCAAGCGGCCAACCAAGCTCAATCGCGTCATCGCACGAAAAACGCCCATCAACGAGCCACTCGCGGCGCGAAAGGCGCGTGAGATACTTGTTGTCGGGGTCGAACTCGTCCTCGATCTCGCCGACGATCTCCTCGACGATGTCCTCGATAGTGATAATGCCGGCCGTGCCGCCGTACTCGTCCACGACCACCACGATCTGGTCGTGCGAGGTCTGCATCTCGGACAGCAGCGGCAGGATGTCCTTGGTGTCGGGCACAAAGGTGGCGTCGCGCAAAAAGCCGGCGATGGGCTGGTCGCCCTTGCCGTCGAGCGCGGGCTGAATCAGGTCCTTGATGTGCGCAATGCCGGCGACGTTGTCGGGATCCTCGTGATAGACGGGGATGCGGCTAAAGCCGGTCTGGCGCATGGTGGACAGCACGTCGGCGACCGTCTCGTCGTCCTCGCACATGGTGGTGTCCACGCGCGGCACCATGACCTCGCGGGCAACGGTGTCGCCCAGGTCGAAGATCTCGTGGATCATGCGCTTTTCCTCGTCGAGCAGGTCGTCCTGCTCCGAGACCATGTACTTGATCTCTTCTTCCGAGACGTTCTGACGGTCGTCGGCACTCTTGATGCGCAGGATGCGGGCCAGGCCATCGGAGCAAGCGCCGGTCAGCCACACGAGCGGACGAGCGATCTTTTGGAAAAACGACAACGGCCCCACGACCTGCTTGGACACGCCTTCGGCGTTGGCCAGGCCGATGCGCTTGGGCACAAGCTCGCCGATCACGATGGACACGAAGGCGACCGCGACGGTGATGATGACCGGCGCCAGGCCGCGCGCGATGGCGGAGAGCGGCGCGATGCCAAAGCTCATGAGCCACGTGGCGAGCGGGTCGGACAGACTCGTCGAGGCGACGGCGGACGAGGCGAAGCCCACGAGCGTGATGGCGACCTGGATGGTGGCGAGCAGCTGGTCGGAGTCGGCAGCCAGCTTAATGGCACGCTCGGCGCGCTTGTCGCCTTCCTCGGCCTCGTGCTCCAGCACGGCGCGCTTGGCCGTGGTGAGCGCCATCTCGGACATAGAGAAGTAGCCGTTGATGAGGGTCAAAACGAGGGTGGTGATAAGGGAGATGGTTATGTCCATCGGGAGTTTCTCGAACCTCCAAGATTCGGGACGTCGGATTAAAACGTTGACGGCGGATACGGCAATTGCACCGGCGCCCAAACAAAGACGCGGGTGCGCAGGCGTGGTCGCTAGATTACGAAGAGGATCACCGCCATGAACTGGAAGATGCTGCCGGCGAGTACCCACAGGTGAAACACGCTGTGAAGATAGCGCACGTTTTTGGCGATATAGAACGGCACGCCCGCGGTGTAGCACACGCCGCCGACGGCGAGCAGGGCAAGTGCCACGGGGTTGAGCAGAGCCACAAGTTCGGGCAGCTTAAAGACGACAAGCCAGCCCATCAGCAGGTAGACCAAGCCGCTTACCCAGTGCGGCTGACGCTCGCGCAAAAAGCACTCGAGGGCGATGCCGATAATAGCGATGGCCCATACGGCAAAGAACAGCACAGCGCCGCCGTCGTTTGCGAGCGTGATGAGGCAAAACGGCGTATAGCTGCCGGCTATGAGCAGGTAGATGCAGCTGTGGTCGATGATGCGAAACACGCGCTTGGCGCGCGCGGGCTGAATCGCGTGGTAGAGCGTGGAGGCTAGGTATTCGAGGATAATGCTGACGCCATAGACAATTGCCGCGGCCATGTGGGCCGGGCCTCCGCCGCGCAGGGCGGCGAATACGATCAGGAGCACCAGGCCCGCGATACCCAGCAGGCAGCCGACACCATGGGTGACGGAGTTCATGATCTCCTCACCCACCGTGTAGTGTGGAACGGCCGCGGTCTTGGGTCGCGGCTTAGAACTGTCGCTCGAATCGGACATGCCGGTTACATCCTCCAACGTAAAGAGTTCTCAACACTATATCAAAGCGTCTGGGTACGTGCGAAATTTGCACCATACGCGACCCTTTGTTTACCCATTCTTTGCCTGTTGACGCATCAACGGCGAACGTCCATAATGCGCTTGCATTAAATGTTGATGTATTAACATCTTATAGGAAAGCTTCTTATGTCTCAAAACGCACGTTCCCATCGAAAGCTCAAGATAGCCGGCGTCGTTGCGCTGGTGCTCGTTGTCGCGCTGCTGGGGTTTGCCGGCAACTTCTTGTTCGACTTTGCCCTGAATCCCCAAGCGCCCTACACCATGAAGATGATGCAGGACAGCAAGGACGCCGAAAAGTGCGAGCAGATGGACGCCGAGGACACCGAGGCACGGGCGTGGTTTAAGGAGAACCGCGAGAGCAGCAGCCTCACCGCGGACGATGGGACCGAGCTTGCCGCCTGGTATTTTGCTGCGTCGGAGAGCGCACACGACTACGCCGTCTGCCTGCATGGATATACCAACGAGCCCATCGGTATGGCCCGATACGTCAAGCGATTCCACGACCGCGGCATGAACGTACTCGCACCCGCCGCCCGCGCCCACGAGCGCTCCGGCGGCGACTATATCGGCATGGGCTGGCCCGAGCGCCTCGACATCGTCGCATGGATCGAGCGAATCGTTCAGGCTGACCCCGAGGCGCGCATCCTGGTCTTTGGCGAATCCATGGGCGCGGCGACCGCCATGAACGTCGCGGGGGAATCTCTGCCCGCAAACGTGAAATGCATTATCGAGGACTGCGGTTATACGAGTGTTTGGGACGAGTTTTCTCTGCAGCTCAAGGACGTGTTCGGCCTGCCCAGCTTTCCCTTGCTCGATGTAGCAAACTTGGTGTGCAACGTGCGCGCGGGTTACGACTTTCATAAGGCGAGCAGTGTGGAGCAACTCAAACACGCGACGGTTCCCATGCTGTTTATCCACGGCGACCAGGACACCTTTGTGCCGTACAGCATGCTCGACCAAAACTACGACGCGTGCGCTAGCAAGGTCAAGCAAAAGCTCACCATCCATGGCGCCACCCACGCCAAGAGCGCGCAGGTCGACCCCGAACTCTACTGGGACACGGTCGACAACTTCCTCGACAAGAATTTTTAGGCAAAAAGCAACGTCTGGGGTTTTGTTGCCAAAAAACGGTTTGTGGTCCGCGCTATTCGATTTTCCTCGCACTTCCGAAAAGCCGCCCGTGAGCGCTGTGCTCACGGGCGGCTTTTGCTCAACTAACGCTACAAAGGCGCTTGTTTTGTCCAATAGACAGGCGTTACTTGACCTCGATGAGCTCGTACTTGCTCGTGCCCAGGCCAATCTTCTCGGCGTGCGCGATGCACACGCGCCAGTCGGTATCGGGATGCGTGATGCAGAAGGGGTCCTTGGCCTGCTCGCCCTCCAGATGCTCGTGGTTGTGCTCCATCTTGGTCGCGCTATCGGTGAGCTCGGTGTTGGGCAGCGGCTCAGACGCCATGACGGCGTCGGCGCAGGCCTGGTCGATGGCGACCGGGTCGAAGCTCGCGAACATGCCGATGTCGTTGACGATAGGCGTGTCGTTTTCGGGATGGCAGTCGCAGTTGGGGCTGATATCCATGGCAAGCGAGATGTGGAAGCTGGGACGATCCTGGACAACGGCTTTGGTGTACTCGGCGATCTTACAGTTGAGCACGTCGGCCGCGGCCTCATAGCCGGGCTTGATGGCGTCCTGGTTGCATGCCGCAATGCAGCGTCCGCAGCCCACGCAGCGATCGTGGTCGATGGCAGCCACGTGCACCGTGCGAGTGTTGCCGTTGGCAAGCTCGCGCTCGCGGGTATCGTCAAACGAGATGGCGTTGTGCGCGCAGATCTTTTCGCAGGCACGGCAGCCAACGCAGTGCTCGGTCGCGACGTTCGGCTTGCCGGCGGCATGCTGCTCCATCTTGCCGGCGCGACTGCCGCCGCCCATGCCCAGGTTCTTCATGGCGCCGCCAAAGCCGGCCTGCTCATGACCCTTAAAGTGGGTGAGGCTGATCACAATATCGGCATCCATGAGCGCCTGACCGATCTTGGCCTCGTGCACGTACTCGCCGCCCTCGACCGGGACGAGCGCCTCGTCGGTGCCCTTGAGGCCGTCGGCGATGATGATCTGGCAACCCGTGGCATACGGGGTAAAGCCGTTCTGGTAGGCGGTGTCGATGTGCTCAAGCGCGTTTTTGCGGCTACCCACATAGAGCGTATTGCAGTCGGTGAGGAAGGGCTTGCCGCCCAGCTCCTTCACGACATCCGCGACGGCGCGGGCGTAGTTGGGGCGCAAAAAGCTCAGGTTGCCCAGCTCGCCAAAGTGAATCTTGATGGCGACGAACTTGTTCTCAAAGTCGATCTGCTCAATTCCGGCGTGACGGATGAGGCGCTTGAGCTTGTCGAGCTGGCTCTCGCGAGCATGCGTACGCAGGTTGGTGAAGTACACCTTAGCGGGTGCTGCGGGTGCAGTTGCGGTCATAGATCTATCCCCTCGGTCTATATGGCGTTACAGACATAGAGGATGGTACCAGTTAAAGCAGAGTTAAAGTCAAGTACGACACCTAGTCGTTGGGAACGTTCTTAAATGACTACTCTTGGACTTTGAGGGCTTCGGCCAGACTGACGCGCTTGATGGAGCGCGTGTGCAGCAGCGCCACGACCAGGTAGGTCGCAAAGCCGATTCCTGCGCACGCCGCCATGGACCAAGCGGGCACGTAGATCTCGATATTGCCGTTGTAGGCGAGCAGCATCGAGCGGAAGATGGCCGTGAGCGAGCCGATGATCACGGGCAGGCTCAGCACGAGCGACGCCGCCACGCACAGCGTGATCGAGCGGATGTACAGATGCGAGATCTCGCCATCGCGATAGCCAAAGACCTTCATGTAGCTAATCGAACGGGCGCTGTGGTCGATCACAGCCTTGGTCAGCAGGTACATAAACAGCAGAAAGATGAACACCGCGAGCCCGACCATCATGCCGATCATTTTGCTCATCATGCCGATAAACTGGTCGCCCACGGCACGCATGTCGTCGGGCGTGGTGTCGCCGGCAAAGTAACGAGCATCGAGGTTGAGCTTCTCGTCGCTCACATAGCCGTTAAAGTAGGCGGCGTCGTTGCCGAACAGCTCGTTAAAGTCGTCGATGCTCATATAGACATTCATATCCGACTTAGAGCCCCAAACGCAGTCCTTGCCCACGTACTCAAAGGAATAATTTTTGCCCTCGTACTTGTCGCGAAGCTTAACCTTCTGACCCTCGCTCCAGCCAAACTTGTCGAGCAAGCCACCGCCAAAGACGACGCGTCCGTTGCCGACGTTGAGGTCTTTCCAATAGCGCGAATCGGATGAAATGCCGTAGACGGAAATCGTCTCCTCGCCATTTCCATCGCCGCGGTCGTATTGCAGCTGGTAAACGGCGTATTTCTCGGCCTGTGCGATTGCGCCCGCGCCGTTATCGGTCGTATTGACCGGGTGGATATCGTCGTTGTCAGTGTCGATCTTAGAGGCCTTGCCGATCAGGTCGATAGCCTCGTCGCGGTCGCAGCCGAGGGCATCAGCAAGGTCATCGAGGCGCGCATAAAGCGCATCCTTCTTGTCCTGGACCTTGGCGAGCGCGTCCTGCGCCGCGGCCAGGCTCTCGGCAGACGGAGCGCTGGGCGCCGCAACCGGCGGGCTGCTGCTC
>OGOF01001236.1_pt1 | contig 16200 bp, 18 predicted proteins | sample 1552621 | NCBI WGS metagenome assembly OGOF01 (sample SAMEA2580156, study PRJEB22360) | human gut metagenome | biome: human gut; feature: human-associated habitat; material: faeces | place: Denmark | collected 2008/2010
GCTGCGCTTGACGATGGTGATTTTGAAATGCGGACACGGAATAGGCATCACCCCCTGATGACATTTGAATCGTTCTCTTGTAAAAATCACGAACTTATGGTATTATTGTTTTGAATAAGCAAGCAGAAAGTTGGTGAACCAATGTCGGAAAGAAAATCACAGCAAGAGTTAGATTTTGAACGGAAGCACGAAGAAGATTTGCAGCGGTTGCGTGGGTTACGTCTGATTGATGATGATTTCATGGCTGCAGTGTTTGAAGAACGTGCCTGTGCTGAGTTTCTTTTGCAGATCATCTTGAAACGGGATGATTTGACCGTCAAAGAGGTTCACGGCCAGTACAGCATCAAAAATCTGCAAGGGCGTTCAGTCCGATTGGATATTTTGGCAGTGGATCGGGAAAACCGTGCATATAATATTGAGGTGCAGCGCAGTGACCGTGGTGCTAGTGAAAAGCGCGCACGGTACAATAGCAGTCTGCTGGATGCAAACTTGACTGATGCGGGCAATGATTACGATGCGCTGAACGAAACATACGTTATCTTTATCACCGAAAATGACGTATTAAAGGCCGGCCTTCCAATTTATCATGTTGACCGTACAATTCGGGAAACTGGAACGTTTTTTAATGATCAGGCTCACATCGTTTATGTAAACTCACAAATCAAGGACGAAACCGCATTAGGAAAACTGATGCACGACTTTTTCTGTACCAACTCGAAGGATATGAATTATTCCATTTTGGCACAGAGGGTTCGTTATTTCAAAGAAGACACGAAGGGAGTGGCAGCTATGTGCAGAGCTATGGAAAAGATGCGGGATGAAACCGAGCATGAAACATCGGTCAAACACGCATTGGCAATGTTGGCAGATGGTGTGCCTTGTGAAAAGGTGGCAAAGTACACCGACCTTTCAATTGAGGAAGTCCGGGCATTAGCTGAAAAGAAATCTGCCTAACAAAAAGATAAGCCGATTGGAAATGTTTCTGTTTCCAATCGGCTTTTTCTATGCGTGTTTTATGGTGGCGGGCAAAAGGATAGCTGCAAAGCAGCGCAAGGAAAATGCAGTTTTCCTTGGGATGGAATCGGGCTGGCGCACAAACGCCAGCTTCGATTTCATCGAGCCGTCTGCAAGACCGCAATTTCACCGGAACGGTGTATAATTGCGCCCTTTATTCTAAAGGGTGCGGAACGCTGCGGCTTTCGTGCAGGTCGTGAATCATCTTTGCAAGAGCCAGCGCAACTTCCGGCTGACGGAACGCAATTTTCAGCAGCTCCATCACCTGATCGTTGGTGAGTTCTTCCGGCGCAATCAGAAAACTTTCCAGCATTCCGGCACGGGTACACAGACGATGCACACGGGCTTTGCGGGTCAGCTCCGGTATCTGATGTTCCAGAATTTTCTCACGGTGCTTGTAGTAGCGAAGCTGCTGCTCCGCTTTGGCTTTCTCGCTGCGGAGGTAGGCAAGGTCAGTTTTGGGTTGAGTCATGGCATCACGCTCCTTTACAATATTAGTGGTATTCGACATTTTTATTGGTTCGTGGTACACTACACACAATCAATGTAGATAGAGGTGATTGCGTTGCTTGCGTTATATCTAAGTGTGCTTGATGATCGAAACTTTGAAGAAGATTTTACCGAGGTGTACAATACATACAAACGGCTGGTTTACCATACCGCTTACAAAATCATGGATGATTCGTATCTGGCAGAGGATGTGCTACAAGAGGTATTTTTGTACGTTGCAAAAAATTTTTCTAAAATTCATCGAGAAAACTGTCACGAACTCGCTGCTTATCTCGTTAGTTGTAGTAGAAGCCGTGCATATGATATGCTTCGCAAACAACGAGAAGAATTGCTGGAAGATGTCCCAAACGAACCAGATGCCGCTCCGGTGCCGGATGATGCAGCAGTTAGCACCGATAACATTGAACGTCTAACAGAACTGATTGGCCAAATGAAACCGATGTACCGTGATCCGCTACGCCTTTTGGCAATGGGATATACAAACCGTGAGATTGCAAAATCGCTGGGATTAACGGATGAAGTGGTACGAACACGGCTCTTTCGAGGACGAAAACTATTATGGAAGGAGATGAACAGCCATGAGTGAGCGGACAGACATTTCATTTGATGCGGCTTTGATGATGGCACTTCGTGCAGATGCGCAAAGAGAACTGGATTCGCTTCCAACGCCAAAGCAGTTTGAGGAAATCTACCCAGATACGTCCCAATGGGACGAACGAATGACAGAGGCCTTAAAGAAGAAAAAGCACCACCCAGTGTTGAAACGAGTACTAATTGCGGCATTGACACTCGTAATGCTGACGGTTGGTGCTCTTGCGGTCAGCGCTGATTTCCGCAGGGCAGTCTATACGATGATTCAAAAATTTCTGCCCATTGAGATGCAGCTGACTTATCAGGTGGATGGCGAACCGCTGGAGTGGCTCCCGGATGGATACAGCGACCATTATGTGCCGAACGGCTTTGAAATGGACGATGTGCAGAAATTTGAGCGAGCAGAAAACTTTTTACATGTTTACTCGTCAAAAGAAACAGAGGAAAGCTACACAGTCCGTTGCTCAATTATCCAGCCAGGGCAGCAGTCCCTGTTTGATAATGAGCATACAGTGTACGAAACCGTAAAGGTCGGAGAAGCAGATGGTGTACTTGGAACCAGTACGGATGAACATGGAAAGAATGTTTATACTCTAAGTTGGGAACATCGGGGGATTACACATACCGTTATGGGAAACATTCCATACGATGAGATTATGAAAATTGCGGAAGGTATCCGTTAAGAAAGCTGGACACTTGTGAGAGTTCACAAATGTCTGGCTTTCTTTTTGTCTGAACTTACAAAGATGGAAAATTTGAAAAATTTTCTCCTGAAAATTGAAACGAAGCGAATGCGAATTGCGTTGATTATACAAAGGCTCTTGATGGGAGCAAAAAAACGGAGGTGTATGTCTATGTCGAAAAAGCGTTTGTTGTCCATTGTTGTTTCAGCGGTGATTCTCTTGAGCTTTGCCTGCACCGCAATGGCCGCTGAAAAGTCTGAACGGTATGTAGGCGATAGTACGGTCAACGGATCTATTTACCAAACATACTATCAGGTTGATGCCCAGACTCGAACTGGAGTAAAGAAAATCAGCGTTTCAGGCGTTCTCTATGAAAAGGGGACAATTGGAACATGGCAAAAAGTAAGTAGCTGCTCAAACAGCAGCACGACCTCAACCTGCATGGTGAGCAGTAGCTTTAACACTAAGCCCGGAAAATCTTATAGGCTTGAGTATTCTGCGACCTTTAGCTATTCCGATGGACGGAGCGAAACCATTACCGGAAGTACCAGTAGATAAGTGGAGTTTGTTATATATTTCAGCAAGTTAGAAAGGTGTGAGGTAATTATAAAGGCGAGACCAACGCGAGTTATCCGATACCTAGCTATAGTCGCACTGTGCTTGCTTTTGGGCTTTATGCTTGGAAGAAAAAGCAAATATGAAAAACGAGATTATTTGAAACAATTCAAAATTGGAAAAGCAACATACTCTGAATCGTTGATATATGAGGCTTATGGCGGATTGCAAAATGATGGGATAATGTTAGCGGTATACTACGATGTGGATGCAACCAAGATTGTTCATCAACTCGATTCATGGGAGAAAATTAATGATTCCCCAACTATATCTTCTATATTAAAAAATGTGTCGTCATATTTTGGATTGGATTTTAAGATTCCTGAAATTGCAAGTGGAAATTTTTTTCTTTATGATAATAGTCAACATAAGGAACTATGCTCGGAAGCCGAAATGAATACATTGCTTTTACATTCTGAAGATGTGAATTTTAGTCTCGTTGTCTGGGATGATGAGAAGCACACAATTTATATAGTAGAGTACAGAATTTAAGGAGGTTCGTTATGAAGAGGTTCGTATCATTAGTTCTTTCGGTGTGTTTTTTGTTTTCGATAAATACTGTGTCTTATGCTGCTAACATAAGCAGCCGTAAAGCTAGCAATCCTGTTATTCAAAGCATGAATGATAAGTATCATGTTGATTTTTCGGGAATGTCGATAGATGAATTAAATAAGTTTATCGATAAGATGAAAGATGAAGATCAAACACGTGCATCTGGAAATTTGTTAAATAATACACAGCTTGCATGGTTGGCAGCTGCGCAAATTGCACGGGATAAGGGATATGAATGTGCGGCTCTTATGGTTGAATTCTCTGTATATAATATTGACTATTCTGAGAGTGTGACGGATTCTTCGACGCCATTGCTTGACAAGTTAAACACGACAACAGTTTTTAATAATTATAAAAACAAAGTACTTAATAGTGGCTTGAAAGATTTTAGTGGAGGAAGTTGGTCTTTTACAATTCAAAAGTCTGATAATGCAGATTTATTCTATGCATTGCATAGGGTAAGCACCTCTGGAACAGGCTTCATGATTGGTAATTCTATAATGTATTACTTGATTACCGTTCATGACACATTTGATTTTGCATATGACAACAACTATGACGACTTGTTTACTACTACAGTGAACAATTGGGCTTGGTTGTGCCAGCAGACGCATGTGTTGAATCCCATAGAGATAAATCTTAGCACGGCTATTGGATAAAAAATCAGTGGTATTTATTTTTTTGCGAAAGTAAAAGTTGAAATCTAAAATAAGGATGGCTCTAACGTATGAAAAATTTTACGGAGGTGTTTCCAATGCAGAGCAACTGATGTATAAGAAATCTTGTGTATACTCTAAAAGTAAAGAAGGAAAATTAAAATAGCTAGTGAAAAAATATCTCGTAGAATTTTTTTGAAAGCAAGTGGGATTGTGGCTCTTTCTTCAATGGAGCTTAACTCTGGGCTGACTGCTTTTGCAGATAATCAAAGTGATGGAAGCAAATCTCATATCGAGAGATACCATAGATACGATTTTGATACAAAAGAAGAATCTATAGAGGAAATTATAGTTGAAACCAATTCCTTCACGGATGGAGAGACAACTGCAGGCTATTTTCCAAATGGAAAGATTTCGGATATTGATCTATCCGATCTGTATGCGATTATCGGAAGCAATGATATCACTGTTGTTGATAATCCAACGGCAACACCATATTGTAGTACGGTATGCCTACAGATAACGACCAATAATGGAGGGACAAATTATGGTTCTGGATTTATGATTGGGCCTAATGCACTTGCAACAGCAGCACATAATCTATACAGTATAAAGGAAAAAGCCTACGTTAAGTCGGTAAATGTCGCACCTGCTCGATCTGATAATAGTAAACCTTTTGGAAGCGAAAATGTATCGGCAAGTTCGATGATTGTTAGTGATTCTTATCTTGCTGGAACAAGTTCGGAGGATTGGGCGATTATTACGCTCAAGAATAATTTAGGAACGAAAACGGGATGGCTTGGGTTACATTGGCAGTCTAGCAATTATTCATCATCACAGTTGGTGTATGCTTATGGCTATCCGAGCCAAATAAATGGTGCCGATGCGAGATATCGGATGTGTAAATCTTCTGGGTATATTAGAAGTCAGACTTCAAAATATCTCAAGGGCGATTGGGATTTGACAGGTGGCTTTAGTGGTGGTCCTCTTGTAGAATATATTTCTGGAGCTGGGTATGTAGCTATCGGAATCCATAAAGATGGAAGCACAATTGATGGTTCTTCATATCCAACTTCTTATACAGGGGCATTGAGAATAACACAATCGCTTTATACGCTGTTCCTTTCATACAGAGGTTGATAAAATGAAATGCAAACGGAAGATTATGGTTGGCATAGCATTTGTGGCAGTGGTTCTCTGCATTCTATTTCAATCGAATACATTCGGAAGAAAAAAATCGGAACTTATAATTGAAGAAGTTGACCTGAAGAACAATTGTATTTATGCGACTGCAAAAAATCAATTATATGATACGGATGACAATTATATAATTTATGGCGTATCAAACTACTTGAAAGGAAATCTTCAGTTGTCGTATCTTAAAGAAGGCGAAAGCATTCTTGTGATATCAAACGGTAAGGTGTTGCTATCAGATCCGTATCAATTTGATAAAATATACAGTATTCAACTGTTGCAATAGCGTTTCATTTTCTCAATAAATAATATAAGCTATTTACAGCTGCCTCCTCTGTTAAGTGGTGGTGCAGTGCTTATTCTCAATAACGATGCGATTGATGAAAATGATAGACCTTTTTGGAATTTAGAATTTTCTCAATAATCAAGCCCCCAAAATGGCAAACTTGAAATCATCGAGAGATACATAAAATATAGGGTTAAATCGACTTTCGTGTCGAAAAAACAAGTGCTAGAAATAGCAAAATCCATTGAATTTTAGAATGACATTTATAAGAAACCAGTAGATTTGCCTGATATTTGTGATTTCTTTGACCGTTGGGCCATTGATTTTGCACTACATTGATTTTGCACTACTATGAGCAAAGGAAAAACTTAAAATAAGCAAACAACCCGCCATTTGCAGCGACTGCAAGTAGCGGGTTGTTTGGCCTATTTAGAGGTTAGTCTTTCAGTTTGCCATGGTCACAGCCAAGTGAGAGATAATGCTCAATCTCACCACTCAGCACAAGCTGGACGCACTCCAAGGGCTTGTTGTATAGTAGCCAATCAAGTTCAGCTCGCTGTGCCGGGGTATTGCCGTATTCGTCCTCGATGGCAAGGCAGTCAATGGCAATGGCAGAGCCATCAGCGAACTGGGCTTCCGCTCGGTTGGTGTCCATATTATAGTGCCAAGAACGTGCTTTTTGAGAACTATTCTGGTCAAAAATTCGATTTTGTTTCATTTGAATGCCCTCTTTGATGCTTTTATGATTTAGTTTTTTGACGAGATGAGGTCTCTTTTTTCTTTCTCTTGAGTCACCCAACCGCACTATCCTGCATCGCAACTGTTCACAATGCTCTCCACATCCGGGCGGTGCATCAGCTTTTGCAGGATGCCAAACTGCTTTTTGGTGGACGCAGACACCAGATACTGCCACTTTTGCGGCAGAATGGGCAAATCTGCGATACTCCACTTGACGTATTTGGCATCGTAGATGTTGGGCGGTGCCAGTTCCACCAAGTGCCCCACGCACCAGCTCACCAGATAGCCGTTGCCTTCAAGGTAGCCGTCCTGACGGCTGGTGGCACCGAGGACTTTGGCGTAGGACATGGCAACCGAGGGCTTTTCTGCTACAACTAGAATTAAAATAAGCGTTCCCTCCAATCTGTTTTCATTTGGATATGTACGGCGGCAAACGCCGCCTTAAAATCAGATGGGTTCGGTATCCTCCTCGCCGGTGTCTTCCGGCTCGTCCTCGGTGGGAATCTCAAAATCGCCCTTGTCCTCGGTGTAGTTTGCATCGGGGTCAAGGGCTTCTTTTTCGGCCTGCTTTTTCTGCTTCTGTTTTGCGAAAGCGTAGAAGCCGCCGCCTGCCGCCAGCGCAATCAGCACGACTACGCCCAGAAAGCCGGATGCAATCTTTGTGACCTTGTTTTCCTTGGGCTGTTCCGTGCCGGATGCTGCCGCTTCTTCCGCGGCTTTCTTCGCTTCTTCCTCGGCTTTCAGCCTGTCCTGCTCTGCCTGCGTCGCCGCTTCTTTTTCAGCGGTATAAGCGTCCGCATCTTCTTCCTCCATCAGAGCCAGAAGGTCGGCTTCGTCCACAAGATTCATAAAGTGGACGGTCTGCTGCCCCTTGGCGTTGCGGTCAATGACCAGATAGAAGGTACTGCCCGATTTGCTGACCAGCGTAATGAACTGCTGACCGCTGCCATCAGAATAGTTGGTGTGGTAGTCGTCCACCAGCATCAGGTTGCCCTCCGGGGTCAGGGCACCAGAGGTTTCGTCTGTGACGGTGACAACATCTTCCTCCACCACTTCCGGCAGAACCGGCTGCTCCACGGGGGCGGCTTCGCCCTCGAAGGCAAAGGCAGGAGCCGCCATGCCAGCGCACAGTGCCGCCGATACCAGCAGCGCACCCAGTTTCTTAATCTTCATCTGCATCGACCTCCTTCTCAAAAGTTGCGCCCACAGCAGACAGCGCAGCCGGGGTCGGAGTGGCGGTTGCGGACTGCCGCAGCAGAGCAGCAAGCTGTTCCGGCGTGACCTTTGCAGTCCGCACCATCTCGTTGACCTCGGCGGAATCCTCCTCCTGAATGCGCCGTTCCAGAATCTCGATGCGGTTGTTCAGTTTGATGCGGCGTTCCTTCTCTTTTTCCAGCATTGCCCGCAGCTTATCCGATTTTTCGCTCATAAAACTCCTCCAATCATTTTGAAAGCCGTCCGAACCCGGCGAGATGCTTCTCCCAGTAGGACGAGTGAATGTTTGCGTACTTGATGGGGTCTCCGGCACTGACCATCATGCCATTGCCGAGGTAGATTCCAACGTGACTTTTTCCGGGGGTATCATACGTTCCCTCGAAGAAAACAAGGTCACCGGGCTTTGCTTCGGCTTCGCTGATGTGCTGGCTCTTGTTCCACAGACCGTTGGCGGTGGTGCGCCCCACATCGTAGCCGTTCTGGTTGTACACCCAACAGACATAACCGCTGCAATCGAACCCGGTTTCCGGGGTAGAACCGCCCCACACATAGGGCGTGCCCACATACTTTTGGGCTTCTTTGTAGATGGCGGCGAACTCCTCGTCCGTCAGTGCTTCTGCCGGAACCTGATAGTCGATGCCGGGTGTGCCGGAGCCATCGGAGCCACCGGGTGGCAGACCGCCGTTGAACAGGTAGGGCCGACCGCCCAAGGTGTCCTGAAAGATCTCGTACCGTTTCCATTGGTCGGCATTCAATTCTTCCCGGATGACCACCTCCAAGCCACGATTGACCAGCTTGGTGTGGAAGATGCGGTACTCATAGGGCACCTGCGTGGGAACCGGGATTCCCAACGGGCTGATGACCCAGACGGTCATATACCGTATCTGCACCTCCACCCATGTGGTCAGCTTGTACTGCTTTTTGAAAGTTTCCTTCAGTTTGCCCTGCACTTCTGACCGGGTGTAGTCGTCGTAGAGTGTGGTCAAATACGAAGTGAGCTGCCACGGGTCATGCTCGATGGGGTCAAGGTGATACTGGTACTCGTTGTAGCCGGGGTGGTCGGCGGGGGTGCGCTTGATTTTCTTATCCAGTTCCTTTTCCAGCTTCTTGTAATCCTGTTCTGCGCCCCGGATGTCCCTGTCCTCGGCGGAGTACATGGTCTGCCCGGACACCTGTGTGCCGCCGGAAAAGAGGATGCCACAGGAGGAAAAGCCGGACATCACCATCAGGATGAGCAAAAGAAAAACGCCCACGATTACCAGAACGTGTGCGTTGCCCTTGGCGGCATTCATCAGCCCTTTCACAGCGGTGCTGACGGCAGTTTTGCCTTTCTCCACCGCCTGTTCCACGCCGGACCGGGCAGCAGATGCACCGTTGGATACCGCCTTACCGCCTGCGGTCTGCGCCGCTGTGCCCGAACGGGCGGCGGCATAATAGCTCTGCCGGATGTCCTGTTTCTGCCGCCACCGGGAAAGCCAGTTGGAACCGCCCTCGCTGGTGCCGGATGCGCCTGCATCTTGTGCCGCAGTCGGCTCTCGTGCAGAAGATTTTGCGGTTTTGGTGCCCTTCTTGCCCTGCATCTTGGCTTTCTTTTTCAGCTTCCGGGCATAGCGGCTCTTGGCAATATCGTGGGTGGTCTCGGCGGCTTTTTCGCCCTCGCTCAGAGCCTGCACACCGACGTTTTCATCCTCGTACTGGTCAACCTCCCGATGCACCGCAGAGCGGGCGGCATGGGCGGCGTACATTTCACGCTTCTGCGCCTTGCTCAACCGGCTCAACTCGTCCGGGGTCAGTTCCGCCTTACCAAACCGCAGATGCTGTGCCTTTTCCGCAGCCTTATCTGCATCCAGTTTCAGCTTTTTCTTTTTGGGCACCGACTGCTCCACCCTCGTTTTCTTCGGGGGAGAACGGGTCTTTTTGGTTGAGGTTTCCTCCTTGATGTTCAGCTTCGGATTGCTCATTTCTGCCCCTCCGAAATCTCGTTGAGTTTGGTCGTGAGGATGCGGTAGAGTTCAAGGTCTTTCGGGAAGTGGTCAACAAAGGGCAGGATCACGTTGCCGAAAAACAGCAGTCCCTCGCCTTCGCCGGAGTGGGTCACATAAGAAAGCTGATGGGGAGAGATGTTGAGCTGCTTTGCGAGGATCTGCCTATCACCGTTCGCCTGATTGAGCATATACACAAAGTCCGAGTTCTCAAAAATATTCGATACTTCGGGACTTGCCAGCAGATCTTTGACGTTCTGCGTTAGGGCTGTCGGGATGCCGCCCCACTTGCGGAAACGCTTCCAGATCTCCACGGAATACGCCGCAGTCTGCTCTTCTTTCAGCAAAAGGTGGAATTCGTCTGCATAGTACCGGGTGGATTTTCCGGCACTGCGGTTGGCGGTCACGCGCCCCCACACGGCATCCTGCACGATGAGCATACCCAGCTTTTTGAGCTGCTTGCCCAGCTGCTTGATGTCGAAGCAGACGATGCGGTTGTGGATGTCCACGTTGGTGTGGTGATTGAAGATGTTCAAAGAACCTTTGACGTAGATCTCCAATGCTGCCGCCACATGGCGCGCTTCCGGTTCGTCCTGCGTCAGCAGGGCGTTGTACAGATCTTCCAGCAGCGGCATATTTTCCGGGGTCGGATTCTCGAAATACTTGCGGTAGACCACATGAACACAGCGGTCAATGACCGTCTTTTCTACCGGCTGCAAGCCCTCTTTTCCGCCCACCACCAGCTCACACAGAGAAAGAATAAAGTCAGCTTTCAATGCCAGCGGATTGTCCTCCTCGCTGTAATTGCTGTTGATGTCCATGGGGTTGATATACTGGGTGCTGGCGGGACCGATGTGAATAACCTGCCCATGCAGACGCTCCACCAGCGGAGCGTATTCTGCTTCCGGGTCGCAGATGATAATATCATCATCCGTCACCAGAAAAGCGTTGGTGATCTCTCGCTTTGCCGAGAAACTTTTGCCAGAGCCGGGAGTGCCGAGGATAAGCCCATTGGGATTTTTCAGCTTTTTCCGGTCCACCATGATAAGGTTGTTGGACAGGGCGTTCAGGCCGTAATACAGGCTTTCCTTACCGGACTGATACAGTTCCTGCGTGGTGAACGGGATGAAGATGGCGGTGCTGCTGGTGGTCAGCCCTCGCTGAATTTCGATCTGACAGTCTGCCAGCGGCAGGCTGCTCATCAGCCCCTGCTCCTGCTGGAAATCCAGTCGGCACAGGTTGCAGTTGTGTTTCTGGGCAATGGAGCTGGCCTGAAAAACATTGTTTTCCAGTTCCTGCTCAGTCCTGCCCGTGTTCAGCACCAGAAAGGTGACAAGGAACATCCGCTCGTTCTGGCTCTGCAATTCCTTCAAAAGAGCCTTGGCATCTCTGCCGTAGGTCGCCAAATCCGACGGAATGATGTCAATATCATATCCGGCACGGATTGCCTTCTTCTGTTCCTCGATCTTGCTGCGATCCAGTTCCGTGATGGTGCGCTTGACGGTCTTGATGGCACGGTTCTGATCGACACTCTGAATGTGCATGGTGACGATCTGGGACGAATCCATATCCAGAAAATCCTTCAAAAGCTGGTCGCTGATGTCGGAGGCCGTGATGCTCAGAAAGCTGGCGGCGCAATAGATGCCGCCCATCTGGAAGGTACGGCTGTTCTTGAAAGCAAAGGCGGTGGGCGCAATGGCATCCTTCACGGACAGCCCGCTTTTCACAAGGTCTTTCCAGTCAAAGTGAAACTTGGATGCGCCGTCCATGTTGAACATATCGTGCATGAGTTTCAGCCGCTGGGCACCATTCAGGGGTTTTGCCTGCACACCCAGCCGGTGGAAGTTGTTCAGCAGATCGTTCTGGATGTGGTCGAGCCGGGGCTTGACCTGTGCCATGCTTTCGCCCTCCACCCCAAAGGTGATGAATTTGGTCTTGGTCAGACCATTATTGCCCTTGGCAAGCTGCTGGCGCAGCATCTGGGAATACTCGGCACGAACATCGTCAAAGCCGTCCTTCTGGAACGGAATGCGGATGCTTTTCTCAAACTCGGTGCTGTCGGTTGCCATGTTCACAAAGGACAGTTCAAATTTGATGGAGCTGTCGAAAAAGTTGAGGAAGGAACACCATTCCTCGAAAATGGCGGTCTTGTCCTCCTGCTGGGCGAGCTGGTAATTGATGTCCTGATACTGGATGGTGCGGGTGTAGTAGCCGGGACGGACACGGCAGGTGCCGTCCTCAAACATCCGCTGCATGGGGATGGACTGCTGGGCGGTCCGGGGCACAGCAGGCTTTGCTTTCTGCCTACGCTTCTGCGTAGACTGCGGCTTGCTGTGCTTACCGGTCTTTTTCCAAAACGGAATCATAGGTCATGCCTCCCTTCATCAAAATCGCATAGTAGTTGTTGGTCTTGTAGGGGCGAATCTTCGGGCGGACAAACCGGGACTGCACATAGTACGACAGCAGCTTTTCCATGGGCTGACCGTTTTTTTCGTACATCCCAAGAAAAAACGCTGGCAGCATCACCGCCATCATGCCGAGGGTGGCGGCAGTGTTGCCGCCGGAGTCCCGGAGAACAAAAAACAGCGGCACTCCAATGAGAGCCGCTGTGCCGAAACAAAGCAGTTGCCGTTTCGTCAGGTTGAATGCGACCTTCGATTTTACTTTCGTCAGGTCACGGGGAACGGAAATATACGCAGCCAATAAAGCACCTCCTTTAATGCGCTCCGAGAACGGATTTTGTCACGGAACTGGTCTTGAACAGGCTGAAACAGAGCAGAACAGTGTAGCCTACAATGCTCCAAATGGAGTTGATGGCGTCCCCGGAAATTGCCACGCTCTGGATCAGCACGGCATAAATTGCCACGCAGATGAGGATGAGAAAGCCCTGAAAGCCCAATGCGAACAGGCATTTCAGGTAGTTCTGCCCCATGTGCGATTGCTCGTGGTTGCCGAAGGTCGCCATGGGGATGGGCGCAAGGCTCACCATGCAGTAGATTTCAATCATACGCCCGTAGACGATGACAAAAATGATGATGCTCAATATCCGCATGGTGATGCCGATGAAGAAACTTTGCAGGAACAGCCCGAACAGAGGTCCTACATCCATCTGCATCAGGCTGGCTTCCAACATCGACAAGCCAATGTCGTTGACACGGGTGTTTCCGGCAATGATGCCGCTGGAATCGGACACAACTTTCTGCGTAAGGTCAAAGACTGCCATCACAATATCAAAAGTATTGCTGATGAGCCACACCGAAACAGCGGTCTTAAAAATCCAGCGCATGATGAGTGCCGGTTCAAACTGTGCCATATTGTTGTGTTCAGTAATCATTTGAATCAATTCATAGCAAGCAATGAAGGTCAAAATCACGCCTGCAATGGGCAGCACCACATTCCGGGAGAGGGCTTCGATCATGGCGAACACTCTCGGTTCAAAGCTGGAGGGCTTAGTGCCCACCTGCTGTGCGATGTTTCCCACCTGCGTGTTCACATCATCGAACAACCCGGAAAGGTTTGACATAATGCCTGCCGTCAGGATGCTTTTGATCCAGTCGGCAATGGCTTTGAGAACGGTTTCCATTCAGTCACCGTCCTTAGCTGAAGTGGTTGATGAGGGTCTTGAGAAGGTTCAGGAGAAAAATAATGTGGGTCAAAAACTGCATAAGACACCGCCTTTCATTGATGGGTGGAGATTCGTACCGCAATGCGCTCCTTATCTTCACGGTCACACAAGTAGGTGATCACATCGTGGGTCGCAATATGGTATTTGCGTGTTTTCTTTCCTGTATTGATACACGGAACGAGGCCGGAATCCAGAAGGTACTTGGCGTGCTGCTTATTGATGCGGGCAACGCGATAGAACTGGTCTTTCGTCATTCCGTTGGGATATTCTTCGAGTATTTTATAGCACTCTAACAGAGTCCTCATGTTCATCCATCCTTTGCTGCTTTGATTTTGTCAGCGTCAGAAGCAACATATTGTATGGATGGATTCTGGCTCCCGGAATCTCTCTCGCCCGTTCTCTCCAAAGGGCGTAGAATCTCTCCCAATTCTCTCCAAAAGGCAGATTTTTCTGCGTTTTGGAAAGTGGGTTCAAATCCGCATGGAGCCTAGTGATTTTGGATTTTGATGAAATTTTGAGCGTGAATTCGATGGTTCGTATCTTCTGGCAAAGTCGGCTAATTACCTTTATCTTCCACCAAGTACCGTGAAGCAGGAAAAACTCGAAATCGTTTTGTCCTTAATCGGGCACGTGGGTTCGAATCCCACCATCTCCGCCAGAAGTCGCAGATTCAAACGAATCTGCGACTTTTTCTTTTGCATCAAGCAGAGAAAGACCGCTTTTGCCTCATCACAGTATGCTTTATGCATGAACGATAAATCCATAATTATTTGGGGAGTTTGGATTCTCCCAAAAGGTTCGCAATGACCCCAGCCGACCCTTCCTTGCTCTTGTAATCGAGATGTGCGTAGATGTCAGCGGTGGTAGAAAAGGTACTGTGCCCCAGCCATTCCTGAACCTGCTTCATAGATACGCCGTTCATCACCATCAGGCTGGCGCAGCTGTGGCGCAGATCGTGGAAACGGATGTGCTTCAGCCCGTACTTGGTCAGCAACCAGTCGAAGTGCTCCGTCACGAAGTTCGGGCGGATCAGCTTGCCTTCCTGATCGGTGCAGACGAAATCCAGATACTCGGTGCTGTAGCTCTTCTTGAACAGCTTGCGGTAAAGCTGCTGCTTTTCCTTCTGCTTCAGAAGTTCTTCTTCCACAGCCGGGATCAGCGGCAGAGTACGGCAGCTGGTCTTGTTCTTCATCACATCGCTGACCACAGGAACGTACTTGCCGTTCACCAACTGTTCCGTTACCTTGTGATTGATGGTGATGGACTTGCGCTCAAAGTCGATAGACGACCACTTCAACCCCAGTACCTCGCTGCGGCGCAGGCCATAGTAGGCCGTAATGAGGATGCACAGGTGCAGGGGGTCATCCTGCGATACTTCCAGCAGCTGCTGGACTTCATCCTTGGAGTAGAAGTTGGGCCGGAAGCTGTTCTTCTTCGGGCGGTCAACTTTCAGCATCGGGTTGGTTTCCAGATAATCCTTGCGGACGGCATCCTTGAACGCTTTACCGAAGATGGCGTGGTAGTGAATGACCGTGTTAGTGGTGTAGCCCTCCAGCAAGATCTTCTCCTGAAACTCATCCAGCACCTGCGGCGTGACCTCGCACAGCTTCAAGCCCAGCGGCCTGAAGTACTGCGTGATACGTCCCTGAATCATCTGATTATAGCTGATAAAGGTTGCAGGCTGGATGGATGCCTTGTGGACTTGCACCCACTCGTTGAGATAGTCCAGAAACAACATCTCCGACTTGTTGACGGGCTGGAGGGGCAGCGGCAGGGGCTTGGCGGTTTTAGCATCTACTTTTTCGTAGGCTCCGCCCCGCCCTGTGGGCAGCTCCCCGGTCTTATCATAGTGGAGCAATACTTCCCGGAGCATGGATTCTGCCTTGCGCTTGTTGCCCCGGACGGTCAAACCTGTGGAGATCCACTTGATCTTCCGCTTGCCGTTGGCATCATAAAGATTGACCACGAAATAGAAACGTCCATTTTTCTCTTGGACAGACCCTGTAGTTTTCATCATAAACCTCCTTTGGGTCAACAGGCGTGCTGTCCGTTGCTGCACCCACAGCATACCACATCCAGCGGCGGATTTCCAGCCGGGAAGGTGCTCTGCCCGGTGAGCAGGAACTCGATCACACTCAGCTTCGGGATACGATAGGTGCGGCCGATTTTAAGCGCAAACAGGCGGCGGGAACGGATCAGTTCCCCAACTGTATGGCGGTTCAGACCAAGCATCTCCGCAGCCTGCTGAAGGCTGACGGCATCGGGGTAACCGGGAAACATCTGGGAATAGGCATCGTTAAATTTCATAGGCACTCCTTCTGCATAAGTAGTTTAAGGTCAAAAAGTGTGTCATCCTTTGCAGCAAGGCTGCGGTCAGGTGACAATGTAAAGAGAGCTGACAGTAGTTTCAACTCTCGCGTCGCAGATAGGCTTACAGTCCATCTGCGTCAATATGATATAGGTCTCCCATATTCGCCCTCGGCACCCTAGGAGTGGGGAATCGTCCGGCGGCGGGCTTGCACCGCACCATTGGCATTTC